>JACCDH010224191.1_pt1 | contig 25973 bp, 21 predicted proteins | sample 7442481 | NCBI WGS metagenome assembly JACCDH01 (sample SAMN15323433, study PRJNA562643) | freshwater metagenome | isolation source: river surface water | place: USA:Blue River Watershed | collected 2017-08-15 | reverse complement strand
GCGTGTGCCGGTCTAACTCAGCAATCACGCGACTCATTTTGATGAGCTCGGGCCGAGTGCCCACGATAGTCATTACTTTAAGCATTCAATTCTTCCTTGATGTAATCTAATTTCAACAATAGTTTTTTGATGTTGTTTACAGAAAGTCTCTCAGTGTTGTGCGAGGTGTAATCGTCGAACTGGGAGAGTTTTTCCTCCCCCTCGCTGAAATACTGCGCATAGTTCAAATCACGGTTATCAGCAGGCACGCGGTAATATTCCCCCATGTCTTCGGCCTTCGCCATTTCCTCTCGCGAAATCAACGACTCGTAAAGTTTTTCACCATGTCGCGTACCAATGATCCGAACAGGCGTGTCCTTGTTAAAGAGCTCCTTAAGTGCTTGGGCTAGATCGCCTACAGTAGAAGCTGGGGCCTTCTGAACGAACAAGTCTCCCTGCTTTCCATGCTCAAATGCATAGAGAACCAAATCAACAGAATCCTCCAATGACATGAGGAAACGCGTCATGTTTGGATCGGTCAAAGTAAGCGACTTGCCTTCCTTGATTTGTGACACAAATAGCGGAATGACCGATCCTCGTGAAGCCATTACATTGCCATATCGGGTGGCGCAAAGTACTGTTTCGCTCTCTAGTTGCGTGCGTGCCTTGGCCACCATTAGCTTTTCGGCCATGGCCTTGGAGATCCCCATGGCATTGATGGGGTACACCGCCTTGTCAGTGCTCAGCACCACCACTCGCTTGACGCCATTGGCCGTGGCGGCGTTCATTACGTTTTCAGTGCCCAGCACATTGGTGCGCACGGCCTCCATCGGATAGAACTCGCACGACGGCACCTGTTTCAATGCCGCCGCATGGAACACGTAGTCCACCCCTTTCATGGCCTGGGAAACACTGTTGTATTCACGCACATCGCCGATATAGAACTTCAGCTTGCTGTGGTTGAGCTCAATGCGCATCTCTTCCTGCTTTTTTTCATCGCGACTGAAGATGCGGATTTCACGCACCTCGGTCGCCAAAAAGCGCTTGAGGACGGTCTGGCCAAAAGACCCCGTCCCGCCGGTAATCATCAACACCTTGTTATTGAACATGCTGTCCTCATTCTGGTTGCCCCGTGTTATCTGGATGCGTGCATCGCCTGAATCAGTTCCGGCCAACCTGCCGCCTTATAACCCGTCGCCTGTTTAAAGCGCTGCGAGTTTAGCGAACGATCGATCGAAAATTCATCGTCGCGAACAATATCGATCTGCTTGCCATACTGCCTTGCAATCAACTTTAGCAACTCATACTTGCCTATCGGATCAGCGCCCACATGGTAAAGCCCGTGCAGATCGGCCCGAGGGATCACCACGTCCCGCACCACGCGCGCAAATTCTGTATTTGGCAGGCCAGAAAAAATAGCCCGGTTGAACCCCTTGCAGCTTCCCTGCTGCGCCAGGAACCACTCCAGCAAACCATAAGCGCTCTGCAGTTCATGGCCGATGGTTGAGGTGCGCAAGGTGATGGCATGGGGGTAGTCCACTTCGCCCAGATGCTTGGCTTTGCCGTACACATCCACCGCATCCGGTGCATCGGCTTCCGCATAGTTGCCTTTGCTGCCTGCAAAGACGCAGTCGGTACTCACATGGATCAAGCGGGCTCCGGCCACATTGCACAGGTCTGCCATACGATGAGGCAGCGACGCATTAAGTGGCAGCGCCAACAGCGGATCCTCCGCCTCCTTGTGGTGCTTGGTCAAGCCGATGCAATTGACCACCACATCAGGCTTCACACGCGCGAACATCCGCACCAGGGCATCGTGCTTTTCCACATCTACAGCATCCACCAGCTTGCCTTGTTGGCCGGTCGAGAAAAAACTCTTGGCCTCGGCCGAGCGCAATGTGCCCCACACCTGCCAATCATTTTTTGCACTGAGCACACGGAACATGGCGCTACCGATCATGCCGCTGGCGCCGAACACCAGAATATTCATACAGTCTCCTCAAATGTCTTGGAAGTGTTGCGCAAATGCACTATCAAGTCATCTACCAGTTTGTCATGATCAAAATTCGCCTTGAAGTAGCGCCGCCCATTGGCACCCAGCCTCGCCCTGTCTTCGGTTGGCATCTGGTACAGCCGCAACACGGCGGCAGCCAGGGCCTTGGCATCTTGCGCCGGCACACTCAAGCCAGCCTGCGCTTCCTCCGCTACCAAGCGGGCACCTTCGCCATTGAGGCAGGCCAGAATGGGACGGCCCGCCGCCATATAAGCCTGTACCTTGTTGGGCACCGTCATGGCAAAAATCGGCTCGTCGGCCAAAGTCACCAACAGCGCTCCCGCCTTTTGCATCAAGCCCGGCATGGTGTTGACCGGAAAGCGCCCAGGCAAATGCAGATTGGACAGCCCCTGTGCCCGCACCTGCTCGCGCATCCATTCCCAGCGGCTGCCTTGGCCGAAGACAACGAAACGAATTTGCGGAACGTCCTTGAGCAAGGCTGCCGCCTCTACCATCACCTCCACAGCCTGACCCGCCCCCACATTGCCAGCAAACACCACGGGAAAGCCCTCCTCCAGCGCCGGAACCTCGGGCAAGACCACGTCTGGGGATGGGGGCTCAGCAAACGTCGCATCCACCGAGTTTGGGTAATAGGCAATGGGCTTGCCCGGTGCCAGGGCCGCGACTGGCGCCACGAACGAACGCGATTGGACCAGCAGCAGATCAGCGTGGCGGTATATCCATCGCACCACCCACTCCACCGCACGAAGAACTCGGGCGTTGCGCACATAGCCGGTTGCTGAAAGACTTTCGGGCCACAAGTCTTGCACCCACACGATGAGCTTGCGGCGCTTAATCCAGGACAGAATAATAGCCGGGATGGCCAGCAATATGGGGGACAAGCCGTACACAAACACCACGTCATATTGGCGCTTGCGAAGCAACCAGGGGCCGAGCATCAGGCCCGATACAACGAACGACAGGTAATTCAGCGCCAGACGCCAGGCGCTGCGCGCGCCCCGGGGAAACAGCGGCACCCGGTAAACCGCAGCCCCAGCCCAGGACTCCACCTGACACCCCCCGGCCCGGTAACCATAGAAAATGGCTCCTTCCGGGTAATTGGGTTTGCCCGTGAGCACGTCGACTTCAACGCCTTTTTCCACCAATGAGCGAACAACTTCATTGATGCGAAAGCCCTCAGGCCAGAAATACTGGCTGACTACAAGCACCTTCATGCCGCGGATTGCCCCGTCTTTCCCAAGAGCCCATGAAACAGTTGCTCGAGCTCTTGCGCCTTCACCTTCCTGGACAATGCGTTGATGAACACATCATCTATTTCGGGCTTGAACTCACCGGCCCGCAAGCGCTCCAAGCCACGGAGAATTTCGACGGCGTCCTCACACACAACCACACCCAAGCCCGATCGCTTGATGTACTGCGCCGCCAGCGAACGTGCACTAATCTCGGCCACGACAGGCTTTCTTGCGGCCAGATATTCAAAGAGCTTGGTGGTCAGCACGCCCCGGGAGCTGTGCGACGAAAAATCCGAGGTTTCGATGAAGAACAGGGCATCCGCCGTCAGAATGCTTTGAATTGCAGCCATGTAAGGCAACTGTGGGCAAAAGCGGACAAAGGGCTCCGCCTGAGGCACCGATTCAGGAAGCGCCTTGCGCAGCAACGTCGATTCACCATAAAATTCCGCCACAACACGCCGCCCGGGCTGTTGATTGATTTTGGCAAGCGCCTGGAAAAAAGCCACGGGGATTCTGTCACCCGTAATAGTCCCCATGTAGCGTATGACAAACTCATCGGTCGAGGCCTTGGCACCCTCGTCACGAATACGCGCACGGGCAAGCTCAAACACGCCTTCATCATAGCCATTTTCGATGCACGTCACTTCAGGGTGGAATAGCTCGTAGTACTCCTTCATCGGCCCCGATATCGCCACCACCTGATCTGCTGTCTTGATCAACCAGCGCTCAAGCCAAACTTCAATGGGACGGGATAATGCGCTGCCCCGCAAGATGTGGTTCCCGCTGAACTGGTCACGGTAATCTGCCACCCATAGCTTGCCGAACCTGGTTTTGGCCAGCCGACCGGCTAAATGAGTAGGCCATGGCGGGCAGGAGGACACCACGATATCCGCGTCGGAAATCGCTGCCTTGACCTCACCAGCCAGCCACGGAAGCGCGAACTGCAAGGAAAAAAGTAGGCGATGGTCTATCAGTTGGCCGCCAATCTTCATCACCGAGCGCTTAATTTTCAACAGCAGTTGCCCCGCCAACGACCGAGTCGCCACCGTACGCTGATTTGCCGCCGATGCATTAGAAATTGGTTCGGTAGTGACCAGCTTGCCCCAGCTACCTAGCTCCAGCAGCGTCAGGTAGGCAGGCACTTCTTCCGTCAACAAGCCATCGCGCCCGGTTTTACGGGTGGTAATCACGGTGATCTGGTGGCCCTTGGCAGCCAGATATTTGGCAAAAGCATTGACTCGCCTAGCCCCGGAAGAATTCAGAGGGGGGAAATAATGAACAAGAAAAACAAGTTTCATTGCGACCCAACCGAACAATCCTTTGGGTCAGGCCGAAGAACCAATACCAAAAAAATAAAGAATAACAAACCACCGCCCAAGAGCACGCCCAAGAAACCGCCACCAGATAATTGGAAAAGAAAGAAATAAAGACATGCCAGTGCCGCAGGATTCTGTTGCTTCTTAAAATAAGCGACACCAAATCCTATTAACGCTGACAACACAATTACCCCAATATTGCCAAAATTTATAAAGCCATCCACCAAAAAATTAGCATTTGCACCAGCAGATTGTCCAGGAGCAAGTCCAAACTGGTAAGCAAAAATATTTCGCTCCATCGGAAGCTGCTGAACACCAGTTAGCTTGCTGACAAGAAGACTAGTGCTACCCATCGCATGTTTTCGCCCCATTTCTTCGTCAAAATACTTCAGCCAATCGTAAGCCGTAATATATGGTATCCAAAGCATTCTGTTGGCCAAATATCCTAATCCAGTTTCCCCTCTCAGCGGGTAGTACTTAAGAACGTGCTGACCCAGCGTCATAAACTCCCCCCCCTGACGCAAATTGATTCGCCTGCTGAAATCAACATTGTCAACATTATTGCCATAATACGCATCAACCGTGCTTACTGCTATAACGCCGCCGGAAGCACCATTGTCGGTCCCTCTCGCCAAATGGTTCATCCCAACTAGCGTAATAATTGCCAGCAACGGCGATAAGTACAACATTCGTTTAGGCACATAACCATTTGCAGCAAGCAAAAACATGGGAAGCATAGCCTTAAGAATCAAGGCTTTTTCCAGCGAAAGAGTTAAGCTAATTGAGAATATTATAAATAATGGCCATGCCATCTTGCTTTTTCTAATAAAGCAAAGCATAATAATGTAAGGCATGAATGCAGACGAAAGTATTGATGAGAGATAGAGTAGCGATCGCCCATCGCTTCGACTCCGAAACAACATTTCCCTTGCCTCTGCGATTTCAAATGAAGTCGCTCCCGTTAGCGCCTCCCAAAGTGCAACTTTCTCCGCGGTTATCAACGCAATAAACACTACGGAAAAATATAAAACAGAAATAGAGCTTACACAAAATATAAAGAAACCATTGCCTCTGCCCGGAACAAGATCCCACTTATTTTTTTTTGCGTACTTTTCAGTAGCTTTGATTGAAATCCAATAAGCACCCATGCCCAGTACAAAAATGCCTAAAAATTCATAGGCTGCTCTACCTCCAAGGAAAGCGATTCCGGCCAATGACTGTACGCCGAAAAACAAGAGCATGAGACACGGGAGAAAGATCTCCACCTTACCAAACAATGCTGCATTCACTTTATTTGTATTAATTTTCATACTTTCTCCTAATCTTTACATACTTTTCAAGCAAAAATAATCCGTACATTTGCATCCACAAACGAAATGCCCGAAATACGAACAATAATTAACTCTCTGCGCTTAGACGTCGACCAGTTAAGCGACGGTTACGTTAAATTTTCTGATCCAGATTCCAAAACTTATCATTCGCCAGACACGATAATCAAATGGCCTTTTTCCCTCGATCATACCATCGAGTATTTCAAGCGCCTTTTGATTAATGATTCCGCCAGAAATTTCTATTGCATCTATAAGTGCAACCCTAAATTCAGTTGCAGCACCATGTCGCATCCAGTCCTCTTCGGGAGTTACAAAGGCCATTTTATCCATTCGATTGGTGACACGTTCTGGCAGTAGATCACACATGCCTTCGCGCAGTACGCGTTTGGTTACGCCCCCAAGCAACTTGAATTCGTCAGGCAATCCAAGAACATACTCAACCAGTCTGTAATCAAGGAATGGGACACGAGATTCAATTGAATGCGCCATCGAATCGCGATCTTCCCAGTGCAGTAACATTTGCAAGTTGGCCGAGGTAACTTGGCTAAAAGAAAACTCTCTGATTGAGCTCGCTTTGCCGCCAATCTTTGCGAATGGATCAACAGCTTCCGCTCCGAGTTTGTCCAAAGACAACCATTCCGGCTTAGCGGTCGACTTGCCTGAATGTGCACGCAACACTTGCCGCAACCCCTCAGGCAAAAGCAGGTTTGCGATCCGTTTTACCGCATTAACATTTGAATATCCATGGATGCGCTTCACCGCACGTATTTCCCGATACAAGCGAATCCAGCGCCCACGTTTGAACAAATTTGCAAAGTGTGGGGCAAAGAAATTATGATAACCCGCCAATTGCTCATCAGCACCCTGCCCATCGAGCATAACCTTTACGTCATTTTCTGATGCCAACTTAAATACATGCCACTGCGCATAAATACTACTAGACGCATAGGGCTCATCTTGGTGCCATGTAATTTGTTCTTGCGTGGCAAATAGGTCTTCAAGACGCGGGTAGACGTAATGTGCATCAACCCCGGTTCTATGTACCACTTCGTCAATGTACTCCCGCTCATCAAAACGCTTTAAATTAGCGCATGCTGAAAATGTTTTCTGCTGTGAATTGGCGTTTTGCTCACCCAGCAGCTGAGTCATTAGGACAACTATCGACGATGAATCTAGCCCCCCCGACAAACAGGATCCAACCGGTACATCGGCACGCAATCGCAATCGCACCGAATCGCGTAGTCGTTCACGCAATCCATTAGCCGCTTGGTCAAAGCCACCTTCGAACGGTTCAGGCACCAGTTTATACCAGTCGAAGACTGGCAAACGTTTCCCAACCAAAGTCACAAAGGTGGAAGTGTCTGACAGTGTGAGCTCGAGCGCCTGCCCGCCTCGCAACTGGAAGACCCCATCAAATAGCGTCTCATCTGTATGATCAGTGATTGACCAATTTAAAAAGTCGTAGGCGCGCTGCCCGTTCAAGCGAGCCTGCCAGCCCGGCAATACAGTAAATTGTTTGATCTCGGACCCGAATCCAATGCCCTCCTTCGAGATCCAATAATATAAAGGCTTAACGCCAAAACGATCGCGCGCGGCAAATAGCTTGTTTTCTTGTCTGTCGTAGATCAGGAATGCAAACATTCCATTGAACCGCGTCAAACAGGCCTTTCCCCATTCTTGGTAGGCGGCAAGTATCACTTCTGTATCTGAATGCGAAATAAATCGATGCCCTAAAAGCTCCAACTCCACCCGTAATTCAACATGGTTATACACCTCGCCATTGAAGACAATCCAATAACGCTGGTCAGCTGTGCACATAGGTTGATGCCCAGCCGGCGAAACATCCACAATTGCAAGACGCCGGTGACCCAGGCCCACCAAAAATGCCGCCTGCTCATGCTGCTCAATGGTGCATTGCGGCGCATAAGCCAAGTCCGACTTGTACGCGGCCGGTGGAGTATCTCTTCCGCCAAATAACTTAATTTCACTGCCGCTTGACTTGAAGGTGGCGAAACCTTCATCATCCGGCCCCCGGTGATGAATTATTTCCGTCATGGCATGCAGCCTACTGGCCGCCTGCTCGGAGAATGCAATATATCCAGTTATCCCACACATGATTTATGAAGCCACACGTTTATTTGAACCACACACACTAAGAGCCATCCAAAGATACACCGCATATATAATTGCCTCATGAATGGCATATATCAATAGAAACTTAATGATCGGCACCCCTAGCCATGCCGTCAGTCCAAGCACCGTAATGCTTGAAAAAAAGTAGATGATCTGCCAGAGGGTTCCAAACTTTACCCGATTCACGACCATGAATACGGTCGAAATCGGAGAAACCCCGAGTCTTACCCAATAAGCCAACACTATCCAGCGTGCATACTCACCCGCATCATGCCATTGGGGTCCAAAGACAAATCCAAAAATTGCGGGGGCGAGTATAGCAAACAAAACAAAAAGCGGTAGTGAATATAATAGCAGTTTTCTGCTTGTTGACCATAAAAGCATTCGCAAATCACCGCCTTCTCTGTAGCATTCTGCAGCCCGTTGATAGAATGTCTGCGCTACTGCAGCGCCGACAAATACCATTGGAATAAGCAATAAGCGGTGCGACAGTGAAAAATGACCTAATATATCCTTTGAATAGAATCGCCCCAATATAAAAATGCAGGAATACATTGAGGCGATATCCAACAGAGCTGCCGGAGCTGAATACATTGGATATTGAAAGTATTGCTTAGCGCGGAGCAATATTTCCTTGCGATTGAATTCTTTGAAGTTTATTTTGGATTTTTTTAAAAAATAGAATATAGCAAGGCATAGACCCGTTATATGCCCCACCAGCATCCCCCCACTGCCCGTTTTGCCCACCCCCAGGACAAGACTTGTTGCCGCAGTTCCTCCACTATGTATCACTCTACCGGCTGCGATATTATCATAGTTCTTCTGCCAATTTAGACGATTTGACAGGGTTTGCATCACACCAGTTGCAAAAACAGGTACGGCAACCCATAGTATCCACCCCCGCAACTCAGGCATTCCGATAAAATTGGCAACAGACAACGACAATACTGAGGACAAGATACCAAACGCCAGACTCATCGCCAATGTAAAAGCCAACGCGAGCATCGTTAATTTATCAGCCTCAGACTGATTAGTTGCTTGCATGATGGTCATCTCATACCGCCCAGCAACCACCACGCCTAACATCGAAACGACGCCAATATAGGCAGTCAATATCGCAAAATCTGCGGGTGTGTAAATCCGCGTCAGGAGTGGCATCACAGCCATAGTAATACCCTGCGCAATAACTGTGCCTCCAACCAGAGTCATTATGTGTCGCCGGAAACTTCCAGCACCGAAAGCACTGACTTCTCGTCTTAGTGGATCATCGCTAATGTTCTCCGCTGGGGCCTCTTTCTTGGTGTTTATGGACTCATATTCCTGTTTCATCAAATTCGCAATACGCAATGGATCATGCCATTTTTCGGCAAAACTGCGACTCTCTATCCCCTTTTGATGTAATTGCTCCACTCCACTCGTCAACCAATACTCCAATACATCCGCAATGGTCGTCGGCGTTGCATTTATGATGGGAAGCTCATCCCTCATTTCATCTGGAATGAATTTAAGATCTTCGTTGCGAATGTAACAAATAACCGGTTTTCCAAGGGCCATGAATTCAACGGAAAGACCTCCATACCAGCCGGCAAATAACTGGTCAATTAATATATCTGCCTGCTCATACTGCTTCTTTGCCTCGGCATTGGACATTCCCTCAATCAAAACAAATTCAAACTCCAGTCCTTTGTTCTTTAGCTTATTAACGGCATCCAGAATGAATTTCGTTCCCTTTACGCCTTGATGGCTGGGAGCATGCAACACAACGGGCAGTCTTCCCACTATTCTTCTTTCCGGAACCATCCTCCATACATTTAAATCAATGTGCGAATACCGGAGGAAGTGTGTTTTTTTTGGTAATACGTAAAGCAAGTCTGGGTTTAGTGCAAAAATTCTGTCAGCCAGTTTTTCAAACTTGGCTATACGCAAACGCTTCATTTGATCCGCAACAGGACTGTAATAATCTTCGCCGACCTCTGTGGCAGCAGTTATTCTGAAATTACTCCGACAATAATCACCCTGCCTAGCATCATCACCTTGATACGTGACAATTATTTTCTTTCCCAGCAACTTCAACAGCTTCACGTCGAGGAGTTCCAACGCATTTGAATATGCATGTATGATCAATCGAGTTATCAGCGAATATTCTTTAAGCCTATTGTCTTTATAGTGAAGCGCAGTCGGCATGATCGACTGTCCGAAGTTGTAGTGAATAATGTCAAACGACAACGCACGCCAGAGCAGCCACCACCTGGCGATCTCAAGTCTAACTCGACCCGCATTTGAAGGCAGCAGAATCTCATCTGAATCATAGGCGAAATTGGTCTGTCTAAATGCTATGGCCTTGCTATCGAGGCCTACCTCCCTTTCGGATCGGGCCAATTGCTGGGCGTTTCCGGCGACAATCTCAGGGCAGTGCAAAATCCGCATTAAAAACTTTTCTTCCCACGAATCGTGATTCCGTAAAAATCTACACACTCATGATTTATCAATAACCCTCGCTTCTGAAACCAGGCGCGTACCTCTTCTACGGTATGCCTTGAACAAAGTTGCGGATGGTACCAATCATAGTTAATCACGACATTATCATTTTGATTCAGCTCCTCATTCCAATAGCATTTCATGAAAAAATGATATATAAAGCGCTGCAAATCGTATTCGCCTGCCTTAATCTCGAGTAAGTCGACGCCCGGCACCTTGATTTTTATCTTGGCATCAGTTAATGCTTTCCCCAAAGCTGTTATTTGCTCACAGATCTTATAAGCATCTACATATGGCAACCCTCCAATCCTGTCGCGAATAAAGTCGTCCACAAACTCGCGAGTTGGCGCCTTTTGTTTATAAACATAAATTGCGATTTCACCGTCATCTGTCAGCTGATTAACCAAGTTAGCAAATGCTTGCTCAGGATCTGCCGTGTGATGTAAAACCTCTTGGCAGTAGATAAAATCGAACAGCCCTAGATCGGTCAAATTGCCTAACAGGTCTTTTGTCACGAATGCCATATTCTTGGCATCTCCGAGGTTTTTCTGGGCTATATCAGCAGCCACCAAATCAATTCCAACGACCTGCGTCTTTTCATCGTTCGAATATTTTCGTAACAAGGCGGTCACGCGACCATTTCCACAACCTGCATCTAGAATTCTATTTTTAGTGCCAAGATACTCCGCAAGTTGATCCCCATTTCCGAATCCATTACGAACTAATATCCACTCAAAAACACTTGACTCTTCGTCCAACGTTTGATCAAAGGCCAATTCTGGATTATTCATCCACTTATTTTTAAAACTTTGTTCCGTGTTTGTCACAATAACCTCAAATAGTTCTCAATATTTTGGCCGGATTTCCCGCAACCGTCGCCTCCGATGGCACATTTTTAGTTACCACAGCACCAATCCCAACAAATGTCTTGTCCATTATTTCAATATTGTTAATAATTGATGCGTTTGGACCGATCCAACAATCACTACCAATCCGAACACTCCCGCTGATCTCAGCACACGCTGTTATCAGCGTTCTCGCTCCAACTTTTACATTGTGTGCGATATGAACGTGGTCATCGGTCTTCACATAGTCGTCAATCACCGTAGGCTCTACTGTCCCTGAAACTATTGTGTTATTTGCACCTATTTCCACATCACTCCCGATCACGACGCCCCCCAAATGAGGCATCGCAATGGGAATTCCAGCCTCGTCTCGCTCAAATCCAAAACCCTTTGCACCTATGGTCGTATTAGACTTGATATGACAATTTCGACCAATCACGACATTCCTATAAATGACGACATTGTGATCAATTACCGTGTTTTCATTAACTGTCACACCATCCTCTATTACAACGTGATGACCTATTCGCACACCTTTCCCAATACGTGCATTCCCAATTTTCGCACTACTTGATATTTCAGCCCCAATTTCCGGTACAAAGTATTTTTGAACTATTCTTGCAAAGGCTAGGCGTGGGCTATCAACTTGCACACTGGAAAACGGATAGCTTGATATTGGCGAATTATGAATAACCAAGACAGGGGCATTCTCTACAATTGAAGAGATATGATTTTGATCGAGCTTCTTGGCAAATAAAATCTTGCCCATTTTTGGATTTTCCAGCGTGCATGCGCCAACCACTTCGAAATCCTTTCCATGCAACGCAACGCCAAGAAAAGATGCTATATCGTTAGCCGTTGGTGTCATACATTATCCCGCTCATCAATTTTGATGATTATTTTTCTTGTCCCACCGTAAGCTCCCTCAGTAGCCATAAATTGCTTTTGTGCCTGTACAAAATTTGACTCGACAGCCTTATCCCAAACAGCGTATGTCGTTTTTTCTTCACCATACACCCACCACATTGGATGAATCAGAAGTTGAATCCTGCTGAAATGTTTTCGTGCAAACTCTTCAGTGGGATGCATATTGCGCCAACAACGGTTTGAGTCTGATAGGTAATGGAATCCCGGAAGATGTGATTTGGAATATGTATTGATCCTTTCTCCTGTGGATACACTACCTTGAAGAACAGCTTCTCCTGGCTGATGAAATGAAACCGCTTCAATTTTCATCCCAAACATTCTTTCAATCATTGCTGCTTCAAATTCAATCCATTCCTCAGTAGTGTGGCCACTCATTGGATCAAATCCTTGATCGTAGTGAAGTCCTATCCAATGCCCTAATGCTAGGATTTCTTTTACAGCCCGATGGTTTCCCCTTGCCATGAGGTTATAAATTGGCGACCGTGTCATAAAAAAATAAGTCGACTTGACTCCAAGAGCTTCCTCAATTTTTGCCATCTCTAACGCAGCACTGACATCAGCATCTACATCATGGCGTAACAAACAAATTAAATCAGTACTCGCATCCCGAGCCATTCCAAATGATTTGAATTTGTAGCCAGATTCAAGCCCCACTTTGAGCATGGTGCTATATGAGTTCAAGGTGAAAGACATGGCCTTAATTCTCTCGGATTAGATCTCTGATTCCATCTGCAAACTTTGTAGCAGGTGCGCAAAGCATCTTCTTCATGCTTTCGATGTCTGCGATCAGATTGCCTGAAGATGCCGTGGTGTTGATCTGGAATATCGGTTTTACCCCGATTTTGCTCCCAATCGTGTTGCATATCTCGCGCAGTGATAGCACATCCGGTCCAGCCACGTTGATACGATGGCAGCCATGCAACCCGAGCGCGGCTTGTATCGCCCGAACAGCGTCCGAGACATGCACCGGGTTGATCCGGATGCCATTTTCGCCCTGCAATGTGATTGCCTTGCCATCCCGAATGTTGTCCACCAAGCGCGGGATCAGCATGCTGCGTTTCTGCCCGGCGCCATACACAAAGAAAAAGCGCAGCATCACGACATCCATGAATGGTGCGTAGTTCTCGGCCAGAATTTCCGCGCACAACTTGGTAGACAGATAAAATCCAAGATTCCCGCTGGCAGGTATGGTGACGTCTTCCGAGACGCCTTTTTCCGGGAAGCCGTATACGCCCCCGCTGGAGGCATATATAAAGGTCTTGACCCCCGTTGATCGCGCAAAGTCGAGTGCCCTCAGGACCTGCACGGTATTGACTTGGAATATTTCCAGCGCTTTGGCGGGAAAGTCGCGGAAATGATCGGATTGGGCCAGATAGATCAGCGCATCCGCATCTTGCGGCAAAGAAGAATATTCAACGTCTTTATCCAGATCAATGGCATGCCAAATTGTGCTCTGGCTGGTCGGCTCAATTTTGCTGCGGGACAGTGCATAGATTTCATCTGTTTGGCTAAGTGCAGTAACGAGGTGCGATCCCACCAAGCCGCTGGCACCAGTCACTATTATTTTTTTCACCTTAGCTCCTCGAGGGGAAAAACACCCCTAGCCATTTTTTTTCAATGATTCCGAGCATCCAGGCTCCGCCAATCACACCACAAAGCAACAACAACTTGCCAATAATCAACACTGCACTCATCTCGTTTGTACGGATCAAATGCGGGAACAACAGCCCGATGATCACCACACAGCCGCTATAGATCAATTTACGGCTCTCCAGCGGCAATGGGTGTAGTTGCTGCGTCCAATACAAAAAGAAACTCGTCAGTAGCGCATAAGACACCAAGGTTGCGAATGCCGAACCCAATGCCCCGTAACTTGGTATCAATGCCACGTTTAATAAAAAATTGACAAGCGCTGTGAGCCATGCACCGTACATCAACAGCTTGGTTTTCTTCTCCAGCGAAATACCCAGTGCTGTAACCTGGGTCGTTCCGAACAGCACCACGCCCATAGCGACCACCCCCATCGTTGTTGATGCGGGCCAATATTCTCTTGGTGTGAGCAGCATCAAGAATTCATCCGCGAACAGGGCAATGGCACAACCAATGATCGCTAGCAAAAAGAACCAGATCGAGAAAATCCCACTATAGGCTTGACGGTAATTCTTATCGTCGCGCATCAACTTAATCGCGAAGGGACTCCACGCAAGGCTGAAAGCCGCATTTACAAAAGTCACGACGGCCGCAAACTTGAATGCCATGCTGTATAAACCCACCTCCGTCACATTGCTCAACTCTGCCAGCATCCAACGATCCATAGAGCCGAATATCCAATACGCCATTCCAGCGAATACAAAAGGGTACCCAAAGTGGAAAATCTTTTGAGCAATCGCCTTGTCGAACTGCCATATCAGCTCTTTGCGGATAAACCACAAAGCCACTGGAACAGAAAGTACGGAGGCAATCAAGGCTCCGCCAAAAAACCCGTAAAGCCCTTGATCAAGCCCGATTATCAGCCACAGACCCAGCGCAACCCCCATAATGTTCTTCAAGAACGATAGGATCATGAAGCGTAACGGCGTGAAATGGAGTCTAATTGTGTCTAGCGAGTACTGAAGTATCTGGTCTGGAAGTATTGCGAGCAACGCCAAAACGAGTAGCCCCCATTCGACCCCATAGTGCTCATCAATCGATGCACGGACAACATAAAGCGTGGCGACCAAAGCCAGAAGTGCCCCAAACCCAACCCCGACCAGTTGCCGCAAGCCCGTCGACACTAACACCGCACGCTGACTCTCTTGGGTTTCCGGATCCCAGTAAAACCGCTGCACAGAGTTGTTCACGCCCACATTCACCAACATGCCGACCAATCCCGCCAAAACGCCCAATAAGGCCATCAGCCCAAAGTCAGCCACGGAAAAAATGTGGGCATAGATTGGGAATACTGCGAAGCCAACTACTTTGAACAAAAAATCAGCTCCGCCATAGATGGCTACATCTTTGCCTAACTTTTTCAGCATCGCCGCAGCTGTTCTGGCGGCAATCTGTTTGCCACCAATGGGTGATCGACGCGCGCCTTCCTTTTATTGAATTCCGATTTGAGCGGATGAAAAAGATTCATCAAATCTATATCTTTGCCATTCAAAATCTTGTCGTACACAGCCCCAAACAAGTACTGCGCCGCCTCGAAAGAGTGGTACTTTTCGACATAAGCTCGACTTGCTTGACCCAGCTGCCTCCTCAACTGAGGTCTCTTTACAAGCACCTCTAAATCATCGATTATTGTTTCTGGCGTCGATGAGAAGATGGGGCACTCCTGCAGATAAGAAAATCGCCTAAAGATGGTTGTATAGCGGTGATCGGACAGATTCGCAACCACGGGAAGACCGGAAGCCATAGCTTCAACGGCAGACATTCCATAGCCGGGCAAAATTAACTGATCCGCATGAATGTCTGCTGTCTGCATCATTTCCTTTACTTTCCTATTCTGTACACCTTGCAGCAGCACCAGTTCGACCTTCAGTCCTCTTTGTTGCAATACGTTCACTGCATGAAGAATAAATTCGCTACCTTTGACTCCCGTGTGGTTCGGGTTGTGCAATATGCGCACTGCTTCGCCAATTCCATCGGCACTTGAGTAGTTTTGCTTCGTCGCCCAATTGGCAACATCAATGGCAAGCATATTTCCCGCTGGAACATCCCACCTCGCTATCCCTTCCAGGGTAAAGCCCACCAAGATGACGTCCGCATTCTTGACCCAGTAGTTGACGTGGGCACGCACGTTGCTTTCGTTTCTTGCGGCTTGTGGATATGAAAGTAACAGCCCATTTCTTATGCACGGGTCAAATACTTGGGAGTACATATACATGTCTCCACCGTAGGGAATGATCACCGTTTTGATCTTGGCCAGCCGATATAAATACGATTCCCAGCGCCACAGCAAGGTATTTCTCAAGACACCACCATAGAACGGCAAATGCAATACTTGAGCATGCCTTGCCAGATAAAGCATCACCAACCAGGGCTGTAGTATGCGCTGCAGAATACGAGGTCTCACGATTGGATAAAGATCATCAAAGTAGAGATCAAAATCCTGCCTGTTATTAATCGCGGCATAGAAACCCGACATCAGCGTCCAAGAGTGATGGCCAGCTCCGCGCATTGCATCGCACCAGTACTTGTTGTTGATGATCGGTGTGTGCCCCCAGATCAAACCATTTTTCTTGCCCAAACGGGAAACAATGAATATCAAAAGAACGAAAATTGGGGCTACAAAGATCAGCCCAATATCTCTCATCCAACGATAAACAGTATGTGCAGTCATCACTCTTCCAGGACCGCCAAACCAAAACCATTCTTGCCGAAATTATTGCCGTTGTAAAACATGTATTTTTTGCCTTCATGCCGTACAATGCATGGATAAGCCTGCATCTCGCCATCAAATCCGTCCGGCGTGACATCAATTCCTGAATCTTGATCCTTTCGAATCCAGTTCACACAATCTGCCGACTCCGCATAGCCAATTCTGTATTTGAAGTGTGGCGCTTTAATATAGGAATACCACATTTTGTATTTCCCAGCCTCTTTGATGACTGCCGATCTGGCAATATTAGATTCATCCGAAGAAGCAAAGTCGATTGCGACTTTGCCTTCTCGACGCCAATCGATTCCATCTGATGATTCTGCATATTTGATGTGGTAGAAAGACTTGAGATTGCCATCCTGTGTCTCTTCCCAGCGCATTCCAGAAACGTACGTCATCCGCCAAATTTCACCATCCCTGAAAACATTGGGGGAGGTGACCAGGCAAGGATCAAATTGACTCCGCGCCATGATGGGCGAAGGCAAGTAGCGGGTAAACGTCTCACCACCATCTTCGCTAATGGCCAATCCTATTGATGCATAAAACAAAGGCTGCCTGTTGCCCTGATTCCAGCCTATGTAATAGAGATATTTCTTGTTCCCCACTGTAACAATAGATGAGGGGTAAACACCATGTTCATCAAAAAAGCCTATTGGCCCAGGGGACAAGACAGGCTTCTGGGAAATTTTCTTTTGGGCCACCGGATCTTTTATGTCCACATCAACGAAACCAATATGGGAGTATTGGCGTTTATCGCGGGCAGCAAAATAGACCCGAAAAAGATCTCCGCCGATATGATCTGCAACGGGCAGTTGGCAATGGGATACCACCCAATCCAGGTCCTTTGGTGGCTGAAATATCAGGCCGAGCTTTCTCCATTTCCCTTGCATTGAGCTTACTTTTTTATAACTTCACCAACATCGTCCACTCGTACAGTGGATAGTCGTGAATCAGGGTTACCTTACGGGAGAGGTTTTTCTTGCAAAAATCAAAGAACTCCATCGGATCTGCGTAAAAAAGATTTTCCTGCTTCCAATCCACGTAGGTAGTCAGCAGGTTGAATGCCAAGCCGCGCGTCGTCTTTTCAGCCAACTTTTGCAGTGTCTCTTTGATGTGGGTGCTCCAGGCCTCGTCCGATTCGCTGAACTTAACGTTGAAGGTGCCGGAAACAAAGGTGTAATCGGCACTCGTCGAGACATCTGCTGATTGAATAAGTTCGAGGTCATCGGCCGGATGAAGCTCTCGCGCCTTGTGCAGCATATCGGCACTGATATCGTAGCCGTTGTATTTTTTGCAGCCCGGTTTCTTCTCTCGCAAGAAATCGTACATGGCCGCATAGCCACAGCCCCAATCGGCCACCGTATAGGAGTCTGTGCCTCCAGGTATTACCTCTACAAGTTTTTCGAAGCGAAGTAACTGCGACTCCTGATCTTTCCAGCCAACCGCCTTGGAACTTACGCCATGCTGCGAAAGATTGCCCTCGTACAGATCCTTGATCTTTGTCAGGGTTTTCTTGATGTTTTTTTCATCATTCATCGTTAGGCCTCAAAAACTTATCTGGTCGCTGTTTCGACGAAATGGTTTGGTTGGGTCTGCCACATAGACCTCCTTTTCCTTGGTGGACTTCATGAGCAAAGTACCTGCGCCGATAATGCATGAGGGCGCTACGGTGATGCTGTCGCGAAGCGTTGCATTGACGCCGATAAAGCAATAGTCTCCGATCTGGCAACTGCCAGAAATTACGGCGTGGGAAGCAATGAAGCAGTGCCGTCCAATTTTGGAGTGGTGCCCCACATGATTACCACTCCACAAAATGGTGTCGTCACCTATCTCGACAAAAGGCTGTATGGTGTTGTCTTCAAAAATAAAGCAGTTTTCGCCGACCTTGTTGTTCGGCCACAGCTTCACGCTCGGATGTACATACGATATGAACCCGTACCCTCTTGCTTTTAATTGCGTGAAAAAATCCGCCCGGACAGTGTTAACATTTTTATAACCGATGGCAACGAATATCTTGCAACCGTCGGGCGCGAAGTGTTCTTCAAGGCTCTCAAGCGGCACGACTGGCAGAGACAAAAACTCAGAATGCTTGATGTGTTCCTTGCTTTGGGCAAATCCGATAACTTCATATCGCCCGTCGGAGCTCAGATAACAGTGGATGACTTCGGCAAAAAGACCTGCGCCAATAATGACTACTTTTTCATTCATATCGTCTCGCAATTCTTTAGTTGATTGAATGGCAGTACGTAGAAGTTGGGGTACTCCGAAAGCAATTGCGCCTGCGTCAGAGTGCGGAGCTCGTTTCGATACAGCCTGGAGTAGTAGAAATATGGATGGTCAACCGTCCCCCATCGTTTCTTGAAGTCATACACGCCGCTTTGCGTCAGCCAGGTTCCACCCCAATTCCAGTAACGATACCCCTCAACCACCGCGTCTTTCATGGCTTCGAATATCAGGAGACTTAACGGCTGCTGTGTTCGGTAACCATCCAATATTGACGGCGTGAAGTATTCAACCGTTTGGTTGAAATAGAAAAGCAACAGCGCAGCAACTGGCTGCCCTTCGATATCTGCGCAGTATATTTTGTAATTCTCGGCTGGCGTAGTGGCCAACACTTGATCGAAGAATTTCCGTTCCTTCGGAATTCCACCAATGGCCAGAATGTTTTGGCGATGGGTATCGTATAGAAAATGCATGTCGCCACTGTCTCGTGACCATCTGATTTTCACCCCCGATTTGACAGCCTTTTTGATGTTTCTCGGGCGTGGGTCTGAGAACATGCTGAGAAGATGATTGGCAAGGCTCTCCGACTGCTGAGGCAAAGGTGTGATCTGGCCGATTCGTTGATCTTTGAAATCAAAAACCGCTTGTCGTTGGTATAGATCGCCGTGCGGCTCCAGCGGCGACGTGATGATGGTCGTGGCAGCACAATCCAATTGTCGGGCCACCTCATCAAAGAACTTCAATAATCCTTTCTGGACCTCGGCGTTGCCTTCGTGTTCGATAACGCCACCATTGCTCCCGTAAAACGGCAGCGAATTGATGATGTTGCCATGCCGTTCGTTCTTTTTTAAAAAGGCTGGTAGCACACCCAGCAATCTGCCATGGACATCCTTGGCGCCGAGATAAACAGGCTCCGCCTCCAGGTAAGCCGTCAGAAGCTTGCGGTAGGCCACCGATGCATATAGCAGCGTCGTGGGGCTTTGATGCAGAAAATGCTCATATTCAGCATCAAAGCTCTCGTCCAGCCTGAAGTACTGCACATTGGTCATGTAAGTTCGTTGGCCTTCAGCCAACTTTCTACATTCAGCAGCGACCAGATAAATAGCCTGCGGTTCTGGGCGCCGCTGAGATGCTCGTTCAGCAACGACGCCACAGACTCTCTGTCTAATAGCTGGTAGATGGCTGCGTGCTTGTTCAGCAGGGTGCTCTTCACGTAGTCGATGCTCTCGCCTTTGAACCAGCTTGCGTCTGGTGCGGAGAAGCCTTGCTTTTCGGCATTCACGATGGAGTCGGGAATGTATTTGCTCATGGCGCTGCGGAGCAGTTTTTTGCCATCTTTGTTTTTTTCGAAAAAGATCCGGGTCTTGGGGCCAGGTTCGTTCTCGTTGATGCGCACAACTTGCTGCAGGTTGTCCAGTTTCAGACTGACGGGTACCCGCATCGAAAAATCCACCAAGTCATTGTCCAGAAACGGAACCCGACTCTCCAATCCATGTGCCATGCTGAGCTTGTCTTCCACCACCAGGAGTCCGTGCAAGAAGGTCTTGGCTTCAAAGTAAAGGGAGTGGTTGACGTAGTCCTCGGGTCTGGTCAGCTCCGGCGCATGGTGCTGGAACACATCGCGGAAAATATCTCGCGTCCACACGTGCTTGACATCACCCCAAATCGGCGAAAACACTTGCTTGATTTGTGAGTTGGGTATAAGCCGCTGCCAAAACTGGTAATACTTATCAACGTAATGCTCAAAATCATTGTTGACCACCGCTCGGTAATAGCGCCACGGATAGCCGCCAAACAACTCGTCTCCCCCAGCGCCCGACAACACCACCTTGACGAACTTGGATGCCAGTTTGGCCGCATAGTAGTTTGGGTAACTCTGCCCTACGCGGGGCTCTTCCAGATGCCAGGCCAGCTTGGGCATGACGCGCTCCATATCTCCTGCCTTGAGCACCATTTCGTAGTGCTCAGTCTTGAAGAGATATGACATGTATTCCGCTTTGGCGCGCTCATCAAAACCAAGCTCGATGCCTGAGGCAGAGTTGAGGTCAAAGCCGCAGGTAAAGGTTTTCATGTAGGGATACGACTGTGCGGCAATGGCCGTGATCGATCCGGAGTCCATGCCCCCGCTCAGATAGCTGCCAAGCTCTACATCGGTTACGAGCTGCCGATTGACCGCTTGCTTAAAGAGGCGATCCAACTCTTCCCGATACTCTTCATCAGTTGCCCGCATGGTGGGCTCGCGGAAATCGAAGTCCCAGTAACGGGTCAGCGCCAAGGCCGGTTGCCCGCGTGCCAGGTCAATAACTCCGTAATGTCCCGCCGGCAAAAGCTTGACTTCCTCCAATAGAGTGCGGTCAGTAAATATGTTTTGGAATGTAAAGTATTCGAGCAGGGCCGCTTTGTCGACACGTTTTTGGAAATTGGGATTGGCCAGTATGGCCTTCTGCTCTGATGCAAATGCAAAGTCCCGCCCTTGCGCGCTGTAATACAAAGGCTTGACGCCATAACGATCGCGGCCCAGAAGCAGCTTGCGGGCATGACGATCCCAAAGACCCAGTGCAAACATGCCGTTGAAACGCTCGAACGCTTTTTGCCCCCACTCCACCAAGGCAGCGAGTACGACTTCAGAATCCGAGGCCGTGTAAAAACGGTGTCCTTTGGACTCCAGTTCCGTCCGCAGTTCGCGGAAGTTGTAAACCTCACCGTTGTAGGTCAGGACATAGCGCTGGTCTTTGGAAACCATGGGCTGGTGCCCACCCGGCGAGAGATCGATGATGGCCAAACGCCTGTGGCCTATGCCCACATTGCCTTCTATCCACTGGCCTTCGCCATCAGGACCACGATGGGCAATGGCGTCTGTCATCTTGCGCAACACCACTGGCGAGACAGGCGCTCCGTCGAGGTGGACAAGGCCCGCAATGCCGCACATGATTACCCCAAAGCCTTGATAGCGTTTACAACGTATTGGTAGTCTTCGGCGCTCATCCGGTTATGCAAGGGAATCGCCATGGACCAATCATTGACAAGCTGTGCACCGGGGTAGTCTGAGGGCTGGAGCTTGTATTTGTTACGGTAGTAGGCCAGCATGTGCACTGCATGGGTTCCGGGCCGCGTGGAAACACCTTGGGCCTGGAGCCGATCCATGATTTCGTTGCGCGCCATCGGGGCCTTGGCCTGATCTACCAGCGTTACATAGCTTTGCCAGCCGTGCCGGTAGCCAGCCATATGGCTTGGGGTTCGAAGCCACGGAATCGCAGCCAGCTCCTGCTTGTAATACTTGGCCCAGCGATCACGTTCGTCGATGAAGGTATCCAGCTTCTTCATCTGGACGACACCCACCGCGCCCTGAAGATCTGTCATGCGGTAGTTGTACCCGAGCATATTGAACTCGGGCAGGATGTAGGGGCGCGGCCCCAGGTGTCGCTGCTCTTCGGAAACGGAGGCACCGTGATTGCGCAGCATGCCGATGACTTCAGCAAGACGGTCGTCATTGGTGGTAACCATGCCGCCTTCCCCAGTCGTAATGGACTTCCGCGGATGAAAAGAAAAGCAGCCAATGGCGCCCAGGCCACCAGCTGGCACACCCAAGTAAGCGGCCCCAGCAGCACAGGCACCGTCTTCCACCAGCGGGATGTCGCCCGCGATGGCCCGAATGGCATCCATATCGGCGCACAAGCCAAAAAGATGCACCGGGATGATGGCCCGGGTACGGGGCGTGATGCGGCGGCTCAGGTCCGCTGGGTCGATATTGAAGGTCTCCGGGTTCACGTCGACAAAGACGACCTTGGCCCCGCAATATTCCACCACATTAGCCGTTGACACCCAGGTGAAAGCGGGCACGACGACTTCGTCTCCCGGCCCCACACCCAAGGCGACCAGCGCCAGATGCAGCGCCGTTGTGGCACTGGTCACTGCAAGCGCATGCTTGACCTGATGGCGCTGGGCAAAGAGCTGTTCAAATTCTCTCACCTTGGGGCCTGAGGTCAGCCAGCCTGTCATCAGTGGCTCACGCGTGGCTTGCCATTCCTCTTCGCCCGTCACGGGCAGGGAGATCGGGATGTTTCGTTTCATGGTCTGGCAGCTCTGTTTAATCCGGTAACCCCACCGCGTGGCGACGCGCTGCGACTTCGGCTTTGTGGTTGGCCCGCCATTCGATCAGTCGTTTGAGGCCTTCGTTCAGATCCACCTCGGCGGTAAATCCAATCTCAGCAGAAGCACGCTTGGGGCAACCGACACGGTTGCGAACCAGCGTGGCCTGGCTGCGAGGCGCATAGTTGATGGGCTTGTTGCACTTGGTCAGAACCAGCAGCATTTCAGCCAATTCCTTGAGCGAGGTGCGCTTGCCCGTGCCCACATTGTAAAAACGATCTGTGGCTTCAGACTTCATGGCACTGACGTTGGCCAGTCCGCAGTCTTGCACGGCCACAAAGTCAAAGGCTTCTGATCCATCACCCATGATGGTCGGACTGTCACCCTTGTCGATGGCATCGAGCATTTTCATGATGACGGCAATGTAGGCACCGTGATAGTCCTGCCGCGGTCCATAGACATTCATGTAACGGAGGCCAACGTAGTTCAGTCCATAGCGATGATGGAATGAGCGCAGGAAAGCCTCACCCGCGATCTTGGTGGCGCCGTAGAAGTTCTTGTTATTGAAGGGGTGGTCTTCGGTCATGGGCTCCTGCACGGCATCGCCGTAGACCGACGCAGAAGAGGAATACACCAGGCGTTTGACGCCTTTCTTGACGCAAGCCTCAATGACATTGAAGGTGCCGCGCACATTGACGTCAAAGGCGCTGCGCGGAAATTCATGACACTGCAGCAACCACAAGGCTGCCAGATGGAAAACCCCATCCGCCCCGTCAATGGCGGCCTCAAGAATATCCGTCTGGAGAACGTCGCCACCTACGTCAAAAACCTTGACGCGCGGATCTTTCAACGCGTTATTCAGGTTCTCGACCCGGCCCCGGACAAAGTTGTCGTAAATCACGATTTCTTTGACATCTTCCTGAATCAGCCTGTCTACCGTGTGGGAACCAATCAGACCGGCGCCGCCAATTACAACCAGTTTTTTGCCTTTGATATCCACAATAAATCTCCAAAAAATAATTAAAAAACTGACGTTTCAATTTTTCAACAACTATCGCGTTTCAAGCAGCGCGACGATCTTGCTGGCAGCATGACCATCTCCATAGGGTTCCGAGTTACTCGGATGCAAATCGCTTTTCATGACTGCCTCAACAGCTCCAAGAATGGCGGTGTGCGATGCCCCGACAAGGCGATTCGCCCCCAACTCCACCGTCTCGACCCACTCGGTTTCGTCCCGCATGGTGATACAGGGCACCCCATAAAAGAAGGCCTCTTTCTGAACCCCGCCTGAGTCGGTCAGGATGAGGCGGGCAGCCAGTTCCAGCGCCACCATGTCCAGAAATGGCAGTGGTTCGGTCACGGTCAGGGCCTTCAGGTGGTGAGACAAACCATACTCGCCAACAAGCTTGCGGGTACGGGGATGCAGAGGCAACACAAGGGGCATCTGCCCAGCCACTTCGGCCAAGGCCGCAAGAATCTCGCCCAGTCTTTGGGGGTCGTCGGTGTTCTCAGCCCGGTGACAAGTAGCGAGGGCGAAGCCGCCGGGGCTGACACCCAGAGTCTGCAAAATCCTGCTTTGTTGGCGGGCGCGGTCCCGGTAGAACAATGCGACGTCGTACATGACGTCGCCCACGTTATGCACGCCTTTGCTGACACCCTCAAGCTTCAGGTTATTGACTGCCGTTTCCGTGGGGCAAAACAGCAGGCTGGAAACACGGTCTGCAAGAATGCGGTTGATTTCTTCAGGCATGCGCATGTTGAAAGACCGCAGCCCCGCCTCTACGTGCGCTACAGGAATGTGCAGCTTGGATGCTGCCAAGGCACCGGCCAAGGTGGAGTTGGTGTCACCGTATACCAACAACCAATCAGGCTTTTCTTCCAAGAGAACGTTTTCTACAGCTTCAAGCATTTTTCCAGTCATCGCACCATGATTACCACCCGAAATGGCAAAGTGGTAGTGGGGCTGAGGGATGCCCAAATCATCAAAAAACACCTTGGACATATTGTAGTCAAAATGCTGTCCGGTATGAACTATTTTTTCTTCTATGCTTCCCGCAAAGTTTGCAGAGATGGCTCGCGATAAAGCAGCGGCCTTAATGAATTGGGGCCGTGCACCGACTACGGTGATGATTTTGAGAGGCTTTGTCATGCCAACGCGCCTTGCAAAGCTGCAACTACTTTTTCTTGATCAGATGCTTTCATGAGAGGGCTCATCGGCAAGCTCATGACGTAAGCGGCAATTTGATCACCAACTGGCAACAGGACTTGACTGTCTGCAACTGCAGGCTGCTTGTTCAACGGGATGGGGTAATGCACAGCCGTTGGTATGCCCGCTTGTTTAAGAAGCTCCTGAACCTTTTCGCGCTGTGGCACGCGTATGGTGTATTGGGCCCAAGCACTTTGGTTCTCTGGCTCTACATAAGGTGTGGTCTGAATGCCTGCTTGACCAAGAAGCGTGTTGTAACGCTTGGCCACGTTTTGTCGCTGCGACATTTCCCCATCCAGGATAGCCAGTTTGGGTAGCAAGACGGCAGCTTGAATGGTGTCCAAGCGGCTGTTGACACCCACGCGGATGTGGTGGTAGCGGCGGTCTTGGCCGTGACGGGCGATTTGGCGCATCACTTTGGCCAGTTCGTCGTCGTTCGTAAAAATGGCACCGCCGTCGCCGTAGCAGCCAAGCGGTTTGCTGGGAAAGAAACTGGCGCACGCAACCGTGCTCAGGTTGCAGCTTTTGCGTCCTTTGTAGGTGGCGCCGAAGCTTTGGGCTGCGTCTTCGATGACTGGAATACCATGTCTGGCGGCGATGGCGTTGATGGCGTCAAAATCAGCGCACTGGCCATACAGGCTGACAGGGATGATGGCTTTTGTGCGAGGAGTGATCGCGGCCTCGATCAGTGCCGGGTCCACGTTGTAAGTGCGAGGGTCGATATCAACGTAGACAGGCTTGGCGCCCAGCAAGGCAACAGTCTCGGCCGTAGCAATGTAGGTAAAGCCGGGGGTGATGACTTCATCTCCTGGGCCAATGCCAAAAGCCATTTCTGCAATT
>JACCDH010855956.1_pt1 | contig 25993 bp, 32 predicted proteins | sample 7442481 | NCBI WGS metagenome assembly JACCDH01 (sample SAMN15323433, study PRJNA562643) | freshwater metagenome | isolation source: river surface water | place: USA:Blue River Watershed | collected 2017-08-15 | reverse complement strand
CGAATTCGTGATCGGCCTGACCGACGAGCAGGCCAAGAAGCAGGGCGCGCGCTGCATGGACTGCGGCACGCCGTTCTGCAACAACGGCTGCCCGGTCAACAACATCATTCCGGACTTCAACGACCTGGTCTACCACGGCGACTGGAAGAACGCGATCGAGACCCTGCACTCGACCAACAACTTCCCCGAGTTCACCGGCCGCATCTGCCCTGCACCCTGCGAGGCCGCCTGCGTGGTGAACTTCAACGGCGACGCCGTGGGCATCAAGTCGATCGAGCACGCCATCATCGACCGCGCCTGGGCCGAGGGCTGGGTGCAGCCGCAGCCCGCCAAGGTCAAGACCGGCAAGAAAGTCGCTGTGATCGGTGCCGGCCCCGCCGGCCTGGCCGCTTCGCAGCAACTCGCGCGTGCCGGCCACGATGTGACCCTGTTCGAGAAGAACGACCGCGTCGGTGGTCTGCTGCGCTACGGCATCCCGGACTTCAAGATGGAGAAGTCGCACATCGACCGCCGCGTCCAACAGCTCGAAGCCGAAGGCGTGACCATCCGCACCGGCGTGCTGGTGGGCAGCTGGCCCAAGGACTCCAAGGTCACCAACTGGTCCAAGGAAACCATCAGTGCCGAGCAGCTCAAGCAGGAATTTGATGCCGTGCTGCTGACCGGCGGCGCCGAGCAGTCGCGCGACCTGCCCGCCCCGGGCCGCGATCTGGACGGCATCCATTTCGCGATGGAATTCCTGCCCCAGCAGAACAAGGTCAATGCCGGCGACAAGCTCAAGAACCAGCTGCGCGCCGACGGCAAGCACGTGATCGTGATCGGCGGTGGCGACACCGGCAGCGACTGCGTGGGCACCAGCACCCGCCACGGTGCGGCCAGCGTCACCCAGTTCGAGGTGATGCCCATGCCGCCCGAGCAGGAAAACAAGTCCCTGGTCTGGCCCTACTGGCCGCTCAAGCTGCGCACCAGCTCCAGCCACGACGAGAGCGCCGAAAAAGGCCTGCTCAAGCGCGAATTCGCCATCTCCACCAAAGAGTTCATCGGTGAAAAAGGCAAGGTCACCGGCCTCAAGACGGTGCATGTCGAGATGAAGGACGGCAAGATGGTCGAGGTGCCCGGCACCGAGAAGGAATACAAAGCCGATCTGGTGCTGCTGGCCATGGGCTTCACCAACCCGGTCGCCACCGTTCTGGACGCTTTCGGCGTGGACAAGGACGCCCGCGGCAACGCCAAGGCCAGCACCGACTTCATCGGCGGCTACGCCACCAATGTGGACAAGGTGTTTGCCGCCGGCGACATGCGGCGCGGTCAGTCCTTGGTCGTGTGGGCCATCCGGGAGGGCCGCCAGGCCGCCCGCGCGGTCGACGAGTACCTGATGGGCACCAGCGATCTGCCGCGCTGAATCTAGGTAAAATCCCTGTCAGTCACCGGTCTACATTTCGTTGACCGGGCCCGATTAAGATTGCAAGAGCCGGCCCACCCGGCTCTTGTTGTTCATGACCCCCAGCAGCCCCTTTCTTGTCGAGATCCAGGACCTCACCTTCGGATACGGTGAGCGGGTCATCCTGCGCGATCTGGCCTTTGGCCTGCCCCGCGGCAAGGTGACGGCGCTCATGGGGGTTTCGGGGGGCGGCAAGACCACCGTGCTGCGCCTGATCGGTGGCCAGCAGCGGGCCCAGCAAGGGCAGGTCCTGTTTGATGGACAGGATGTGGGCGCGATGGGCCAGACCGAGCTGTACGCCGCGCGCCGCCGCATGGGCATGCTGTTCCAGTTCGGCGCCTTGTTCACCGACATGAGCGTGTTCGACAACGTGGCCTTTCCGCTGCGCGAGCACACCGACCTGCCCGAAGACCTGATCCGCGACATCGTGCTGATGAAGCTCGATGCGGTCGGCCTGCGTGGCGCGCGCGACCTGCGGCCCTCTGAAATTTCCGGCGGCATGGGGCGCCGCGTGGCGCTGGCGCGGGCCATTGCACTGGACCCGCAGCTGATCATGTACGACGAGCCCTTCGCTGGCCTCGACCCCATCTCGCTGGGAACGGCCGCCAAACTCATCCGACGCCTCAACGACAGCCTGGGCATCACCAGCCTGATCGTCTCGCACGATGTCAAGGAAACCTTCGAGATCGCCGACCATGTGGTGGTGCTGGCCAATGGCGGCGTGGTGGCCCAGGGCTCGCCGGCCGAGCTCATGGCCTCCACCCATCCGCTGATCCACCAGTTCGTGCACGCCCTGAGCGACGGACCGGTGCCCTTCCACTACCCCGCGCCCAGCGCTGCCGACGATTTTGGGGGGCGTGCCGCATGAAGCCGATCGACTGGCTGGAGGCCCTGGGGGCGGCGACGCGACGGGTCATGGCCGACTGGGGCCACGGCGCGCGCCTGCTGGCGCGCTTGCTGGCCCTGTCGCTGCCGGCGCTGCGCCGCTTTTCCCTGGTGCGCGACCAGGTGCATTTCTTGGGCAACCATTCGCTGGCCATCATCACCGTCTCCGGCCTGTTCGTGGGCTTTGTGCTGGGCTTGCAGGGTTACTACACCCTGCAGCGCTATGGCTCGGCCGAGGCCCTGGGCCTGCTGGTGGCGCTCTCGCTGGTGCGCGAGCTCGGGCCGGTTGTGGCCGCCTTGCTGTTTGCGGGCCGCGCTGGCGCATCGCTCACGGCCGAGATCGGTCTGATGCGGGCCGGCGAGCAACTGACCGCGCTCGAGATGATGGCGGTGGACCCGATCCGGCGCATCCTGGCGCCGCGCTTTCTGGGCGGCGTGATCGCCTTGCCGGTGCTCACGGCCGTGTTCAGCGCCGTGGGCATCCTGGGCGGTTATGTGGTGGGCGTGCTCCTCATCGGGGTCGATGCGGGCTCGTTCTGGAGCCAGATGCAGGGCGGCGTCGATGTCTTCAAGGATGTGGGCAACGGCATGGTCAAAAGCGTGGTCTTTGCGGTGGCCGTGACCTTCATCGCCTTGTTGCAGGGCTATGTGGCCGAACCCACGCCGGAGGGGGTGGCCCATGCCACCACCCGCAGTGTGGTGGTGTCTTCTTTGTCGGTGTTGGGGCTGGATTTCATCCTCACCGCCATGATGTTCAGCATTTGAGGAGAGCGCCATGTCGCGTTCAAAAAACGATGTCTGGGTGGGTTTGTTTGTGCTGCTCGGGGCGGTGGCGGTGCTGTTCCTGGCCCTCAAGAGCGCCAACCTGCTGCAGTGGAGCCTGGACAAGGATTACCTGGTCACGGCCCGCTTCGACAACATCGGGGGCCTCAAGCCCGGCGCCGCGGTCAAGAGCGCGGGCGTGGTGGTTGGCCGCGTCAAGGCGATCGAGTTCGATGGCGAGTCCTTTCAAGCGCGGGTCACCCTGGCCATCCAGGAGCGCCACCAGTTCCCCAAAGACAGCTCGCTGGCCATCCTGACCAGTGGCTTGCTCGGTGAGCAATACGTGGGCATTGCGCCCGGCGCCGACGAAAACAACCTGGTGGCCGGTGACCGCATCGGCTCGACCCAGTCGGCCGTGGTGCTGGAAAAGCTGATCAGCCAGTTCCTCTACAACAAGGCGGCCGAACCGGCGGCTGGGTCCAAGCCATGAACACTGGGCGTCGCGGCTGGCTGGCGGTGCTGGTCTTGGGCTGCGCCCTGCTGCAGGGCTGCGCCACGACCACGGGCGCAAACGCCGACCCGCGCGACCCCTGGGAGGGCATGAACCGCAAGGTCTATGCCTTCAACGATGCCGTGGACGAGGCCATCGTCAAGCCCGTGGCGCAGGCCTATGTCCGGGTGCTGCCCTCCTTTGTGCGCACCGGGGTGCGGAATTTCGTGGGCAACCTGGTGGATGTCTGGTCCGCAGCCAATGCGGCGATGCAGCTCAAGGGTCAGGCCGCGGCCGAAGGCTTCATGCGGGTGGCGGTCAACAGCACCCTGGGCCTGTATGGCGTGCTCGACATCGCCACCGAGGCCGGTCTGGCCCGGCCCCGCGAGGACTTTGGCCAGACCCTGGGCCGTTGGGGGGTGGGTCCCGGACCGTATGTGGTGCTGCCCCTGTTGGGCCCGTCGACCCTGCGCGACAGCCTGGCTTTTCCGGTGGATTGGATGGCCAATCCAGCCCGTTTTTTCAGTGGCAGCGACGCGCAGGCCGCGGTCACCGTGCTCAGAATCACCGACCAGAGGGCCAATCTGCTCACGGCCGGGGACGCGTTCAAGGCCGCCGCGCTCGACCCTTACAGCTTCCTGCGAGAGGGCTGGCTGCAGAAGCGGGAAAACGATGTCTATGACGGCAATCCCCCGCAGCGATTCGATTACCGGGACCCGGATTCACCCTGAACAGAAGCCGTTGTTCACCAGCGCGGTCGGCCGGGGCCGGCTTCAAAGCTATAGTTGCCACATGCCCAACCTCTGGATTCACCCGACCCGACGCGCCCTGGCCGGCATGCTGGCCGCCCTGGCTTGGATGGCCATGCCTTGTGCCCAGGCCAACGACGACAATGCCGATGCCTTCATCAAGCGCATCACGACCGAAACCCTCGATCTGGTCAAGAACGACAAATCGCTGCGCAACGGCGACATGGCCAAGATCATGCAGCTGGTCGACGGCAAGCTCATGCCCCACGTCAATTTCCGCCGCATGACGGCGCTGGCCACCGGCCCGGCCTGGCGTTCTGCCACAGATGAGCAGAGAAAGCGGCTGCAGGACGAGTTCAAGACCCTGCTGATCCGTACCTACGCGGGGGCGCTCAGCCAGGTGAGCGACCAGACGGTCTTCGTCAAGCCGCTGCGGCCCGGCCAGGACGAGAAGAACACGGTGGTCAACACCGAGGTGCGCGGCAAGGGCGACCCGCTGCAGCTCGATTACCGCCTGGAGAAAACCCCGGGCCAGGGCTCGGGCTGGCTGATTTACGACCTCAATGTGCTGGGCATCTGGCTGGTCAGCAGCTACAACGACCAGTTCAAGAAAGAGATTTCGGCAGGCGGCATCGATGGCCTCATCAACAGCCTGGCCGAACGCAACAAGGCCAATGCGGGCGCCGCCTCCGGGCGCAAGGGTTGACCATGGCTGTGCTGCGCCTGCCTTCGGTGCTGATGCATGCCCAGGCCCCGGCCTGCCGCCAGCAGCTGGCGCAGGCCATGGCGGCATCGCCGGACCGGGTGTTGTTGCTCGACGCTTCCGATCTGACCCAGTTCGATTCCTCAGCCCTGGCGGTCCTGCTGGCTTGCCGGCGCGAGGCCCAGGCCTTGGGCCGCAGCCTGCAGCTGCAGGGCATGCCCGACAAGCTGCGTGAGCTCGCCGTGCTCTACGGTGTGCTGGCCCTGCTGCAAGGCTGATCTTGCCGCGGCGCTGCCGCGGGTGCGGCCCGGGCGCGGGCTTTAAAATAGCCCCTTCATGTCTGCGCTCTCCTTCCAGTCTGTCTCCAAGACCTACCCTCCCAGATCCGCCGGGGCCCCGCCCTTCCAGGCGCTCGATCGCGTGGGCTTTGAGGTCGAGGAAGGCGAGTTTTTTGGTCTGCTCGGCCCCAATGGCGCGGGCAAGACCACCCTGATCAGCATCCTCGCCGGCCTGACCCGGCCCAGCCAAGGCCGTGTGTGCGTGCACGGCCACGATGTCCAGACCGATTACGCCGCCGCCAGGCGCCTGTTGGGCGTGGTGCCGCAAGAGCTGGTCTTTGACCCCTTCTTCACCGTGCGCGAAGCGCTGCGCATCCAGTCCGGCTACTTCGGGGTCAAGGGCAACGACGCCTGGATCGACGAATTGCTCGAGAGCCTGGGCCTGGGCGACAAGGCGGGCGCCAACATGCGCCAGCTCTCGGGCGGCATGAAGCGGCGTGTGCTGGTGGCGCAGGCCCTGGTGCACAAGCCGCGCGTGATCGTGCTCGACGAGCCCACCGCGGGTGTGGATGTGGAACTGCGCCAGACGCTCTGGCAATTCATCGCCAAACTCAACAAGCAGGGCCACACGGTCTTGCTGACCACCCACTACCTGGAAGAAGCCGAGGCCCTGTGCGGCCGCATCGCCATGCTCAAGCAGGGGCGGGTGGTGGCGCTCGAGCGCACCTCGGACCTGCTGCGCTCGGCCACCGCGCAGGTGCTGCGCCTCAAGCTCGATGGCGAGCTGCCGCAGGCGCTCAAAGCCATGGCCCGCGTGACCGGGCGCATCGTGCAGTTGCCGGTGCACAACGCCATCGAGATCGAGAGCCATCTGGCGGCCATCCGTTCGGCCGGCCTGGTGGCCGAAGACGTCGAGATCCGGCAGGCGGATCTGGAAGACGTGTTCCTCGAAGTCATGAACCGCACGCAGGCCGGAGCCACCCCATGACCGGCTGGCAAACGCTTTTTCTCAAGGAAGTGCTGCGGTTCTGGAAAGTCGCTTTCCAGACGATCGCTGCGCCCGTGCTGACCTCGGTGCTCTACATGCTGATCTTCGGCCATGTGCTCGAAGACCATGTCAAGGTCTACGACCGGGTGCCCTACACCTCGTTCTTGTTGCCCGGCCTGATGATGATGAGCGTGCTGCAGAACGCGTTCGCCAACAGCTCGTCGAGCCTGATCCAGAGCAAGATCATGGGCAACCTCGTCTTTGTGTTGCTCACGCCGCTGTCGCACTGGAGCTGGTTCGTGGCCTATGTGGGCTCGTCCGTCGTGCGCGGCCTGGCCGTCGGTGCCGGCGTCTTCCTCATCACCGGCTGGATGGTGCACATCGAATTTGTGTACCCCCTGTGGATTCTGGCGTTCGCCTTCATGGGGGCGGCCATGCTGGGCGCCCTGGGGGTGATCGCCGGCTTGTGGGCCGAGAAGTTCGACCAGATGGCCGCCTTCCAGAACTTCATCATCATGCCCATGACTTTCCTGTCGGGCGTGTTCTATTCCATCCATTCGCTGCCGGCTTTCTGGCAGCAGTTGTCGCACTTCAACCCGTTTTTCTACATGATCGACGGGTTCCGTTATGGCTTCTTCGGGCAAAGCGATGTCTCGCCCTGGATGAGCCTGGCGGTGGTGGCCACCGCCTTGCTGGTGGTCAGCGGCATCGCCCTTCACCTTTTGCGCACCGGCTACAAGATCCGGAGCTGAACCCATGACTGCAGAACAATTGCGCGCCCTCATTGCCGCCGGACTCGATTGCCAACATCTTGAAGTGGACGGCGATGGCCGCCACTGGAATGCGGTGGTGGTGTCGCCATCGTTTGAAGGCCTGCGCCTGATCGCCCGCCACCAGCGGGTCTACGCCACCCTGGGGCAGAAGATGCACACCGACGAAGTGCATGCCCTCTCGATGAAAACCTTCACGCCCGCCGAATGGGCGGCACAACGGGCTTGAGCGCACCATGGACAAACTCCTGATCCGCGGTGGCCACCAGCTCCTGGGCACGGTCGAAGTGGCCGGTGCCAAGAACGCCGCGCTGCCCGAACTGTGCGCGGCCCTGCTCACGTCCGAACCCGTCACGCTGGTCAATGTGCCGCGCCTGCAGGACGTGGCCACCATGCTCAAGCTGATCCGCAACATGGGCGTGGCCGCCACCCACCATGAAGACGGCCGCGTGATGCTGGATGCGGGCGCACTGAACAAGCCCGAAGCCCCTTACGAGCTGGTCAAGACCATGCGCGCATCGGTGCTGGCGCTGGGCCCCCTGCTGGCCCGCTTTGGCCAGGCCAGGGTGTCCTTGCCTGGGGGCTGCGCCATCGGTTCGCGGCCGGTGGACCAGCACATCAAGGGCCTGCAGGCCATGGGTGCCGAGATCAGCGTAGAACACGGCTACATGGTGGCCAGCCTGCCGGCGGGCCGCAGCCGCCTCAAGGGGGCCCGCATCACCACCGACATGGTGACGGTGACCGGCACCGAAAACTTTTTGATGGCCGCGGCACTGGCCGAGGGCGAGACGGTTCTGGAGAACGCCGCGCAGGAGCCGGAGATCCCCGATCTGGCCGAGATGCTGATCGCCATGGGCGCCAAGATCGAAGGCCACGGCACCAGCAAGATCCGCATCCAGGGCGTTGAACGTCTGCACGGTTGCACCCACCAGGTGGTGGCCGACCGCATCGAGGCCGGCACCTTCCTGTGTGCCGTGGCCGCCGCCGGCGGCGATGTGGTCTTGCGCCATGGCCGCGCCGATCACCTGGAGGCCGTCATCGAAAAGCTGCAGGCCGCGGGGGCGCAGATCGAGGCCGGTGAAGGCTTCATCCGCGTGCGCAGCCGGGGTCGGCTCAAGGCCCAGAGTTTCCGCACCACCGAATACCCGGGTTTCCCGACCGACATGCAGGCCCAGTTCATGGCGCTCAACTGCATCGCCGAGGGCGCCAGCCAGGTCACCGAAACGATTTTTGAAAACCGCTTCATGCACGTCAACGAACTGGTGCGCCTGGGCGCGCGCATCCAGATCGAGGGCAAGGTGGCCATGGTCGAGGGCGTGCCGCAACTCTCGGGCGCAAGCGTGATGGCGACCGACCTGCGCGCCTCGGCCAGCCTGGTGATCGCTGGCCTGGTGGCCGAAGGCGAAACCGTGGTCGACCGCATCTACCACCTGGACCGTGGCTACGACCGCATGGAAGTGAAACTGCGTGCCCTCGGGGCCGACATCGAAAGAGTCCAATGAGCACCATCACCCTGGCCCTGTCCAAAGGACGCATCTTTGATGAAACCTTGCCGCTGCTGCGGGCCGCTGGCATCGAGGTGCTGGAAGACCCCGAAAAATCCCGCAAGCTGATCTTGCCGACCAACCAGGCGAATGTGCGCGTGGTGCTGGTGCGGGCCAGCGATGTGCCCACCTATGTGGAGTACGGCGGCGCCGATCTGGGCGTGACCGGTCTGGACACGCTGATCGAGCACGGTGGCCAGGGCCTGTACCAGCCGCTGGACCTGAACATTGCCAAATGCCGCATGAGCGTGGCGGTGCGCGCCGATGACGACTATGCGGCCTTGGTGCGCACCGGCGCACGCCTGAAGGTGGCCACCAAATACACCACGATTGCCCGCGACTTCTTCGCCACCAAGGGCGTGCATGTGGACCTGATCAAGCTCTACGGCAGCATGGAGCTGGCCCCTCTGACGGGCCTGGCCGATGCCATCGTCGATTTGGTGTCCACCGGCAGCACGCTCAAGGCCAACCACCTGGTGGAAGTCGAGCGCATCATGGACATCAGCTCGCGCCTGGTGGTCAACCAGGCCGCACTCAAACTCAAGCAGGCGCCGATCCGCGCCATCCTCGACGCCTTTGCCCGTGCGGTGAAGAAAGACTGAACATGGGTCTGCAAGCCAAACCATTGCAACTGAACACGGCCGACGCCGGTTTTGAAGCCGCTTTCGCGCAGCGCCTGCATTGGTCGGCCGACACCGATGCGGCCATCGAGCAGCGCGTGGCCGACATCCTGGCCGATGTGCAGCAACGCGGTGACGCGGCCGTGCTGGACTACACCCAGCGCTTTGACGGCGTGCAAGCCGCGGACGTGAAGGCTTTGGAGATTCCCCAGGCCGAGCTGCAGGCGGCGCTGGACAGCCTGCCTGCGGCGCAGCGCCAAGCCCTGCAAGCCGCCGCCGCCCGTGTGCGCCAGTACCACGAGGCGCAGAAAAAAGCCTCGGGCGAGAGCTGGAGCTACCGCGACGCCGACGGCACGTTGCTCGGCCAAAAAGTCACGCCGCTGGACCGCGTGGGCATTTATGTGCCCGGCGGCAAGGCCGCTTACCCGTCTTCGGTGCTGATGAATGCGATTCCGGCCCATGTGGCGGGTGTGCAAGAGATCATCATGGTCGTGCCCACGCCAGCCCGCAGGGATGGCGTTTTGGCGTCCGGTCAGGGCGTGCGCAACCCGCTGGTGCTGGCCGCCGCCTGTGTGGCGGGCGTGAGCCGCGCCTTCACCGTGGGCGGCGCGCAAGCCGTGGCCGCGCTGGCTTATGGCACCGCCACCATCCCCAAGGTCGACAAGATCACCGGCCCGGGCAACGCCTATGTGGCCAGCGCCAAAAAGCGCGTGTTTGGGACCGTGGGCATCGACATGATCGCGGGCCCTTCGGAAATCTTGGTGCTGGCCGACGGCAGCACGCCCGCCGAATGGGTGGCGCTGGACCTCTTCAGCCAGGCCGAGCACGACGAGCTGGCGCAAAGCATTTTGCTCTGCCCCGATGCGGCCTACATCGCTCAGGTGCAGGCCGCCATCGACCGCCTGCTGCCCACCATGCCCCGCCGCGAGATCATTGCCAAGTCGCTCAACGACCGGGGCGCCTTGATCCTCACACGCGACATGGAAGAAGCCTGCGCCATCAGCAACCGCATCGCGCCCGAGCACCTGGAGGTCTCGAGCAGCGCGCCGCACCGTTGGGAGCCGCTGCTGCGCCATGCCGGCGCGATTTTCTTGGGCGCTTTCACCAGCGAGTCGCTGGGCGACTATTGCGCCGGCCCCAACCACGTGCTGCCCACCAGCGGCACGGCGCGTTTTTCTTCGCCCCTGGGGGTCTACGATTTCCAAAAGCGCAGCAGCCTGATCGAGGTCAGCGAGGCGGGCGCCCAGCCGCTGGGTCGCGTCGCCGCCGAGCTGGCTTACGGCGAAGGCCTGCAGGCCCATGCCCGCGCCGCCGAGCTGCGCCTGAACCCTGTGCCACCGATGCGGGAGCCGACATGAGCGTGAACCCCTCCCTGATGCAGCGCATCCGCCAGGACGTGCAGTCCATGCACGCCTACGCCATCCAGGACTCGGCCGGCATGGTCAAGCTCGACGCCATGGAAAACCCCTTCAGTCTGCCGCACGACTTGCAGCAGGCGCTCGGGGAGCGGCTGGGCCGGCTGGCGCTCAACCGCTACCCCGATGGCCGCGTCAACACCTTGCGCGCCGCCCTGGCCGGGTATGCCGGCATGCCCGAAGGGCACGACATCATGCTCGGCAATGGTTCGGACGAACTGATTTCCCTGCTGGCCATGGCCTGCGATGTGCCGGGCGCATCCGTGCTGGCGCCCGTGCCGGGCTTTGTGATGTACGCCATGAGCGCCCAGTTGCAAGGCCTGGCCTTCCATGGGGTGCCGCTCACGGCCGATTTCGAGCTCGATGAGGCCGCCATGCTGGCGGCCATCGCCCAGCACCGGCCGTCCATCGTCTACCTGGCTTATCCGAACAACCCGACCGGCAACCTCTGGGACGATGCGGTGATCGAGAAGATCATCCAGGCCCAGGGGGCCCAAGGCGGCCTGGTCGTCATGGACGAGGCCTACCAGCCTTTTGCCAGCAAGAGCTATACCGACCGCATCACCCGCCACAGCCATGTGCTCTTGATGCGCACCCTCAGCAAATTTGGTCTGGCCGGGGTGCGTCTGGGCTACATGATCGGCCCCAAGGCCTTGATCGCCGAGGTCGACAAGGTGCGCCCGCCGTACAACATCAGCGTGCTCAACTGCGAGTGCGCCCTGTTCGCGCTGGAGCATGCCGAGGTCTTTGCCCAGCAGGCCCGCCTGCTGCGCGAAGAGCGTGCCCGCTTGCAGCGCGAGCTGGCGGCTTTGCCGGGGGTTCAGCCCTTTCCGAGCGAAGCCAACATGATCCTGGTGCGCGTGCCCGATGCGGGCCAGGCCTTCGAGGGCCTGAAGGCGCGCCAGGTGCTGGTCAAGAACATTTCTAAAATGCATCCTTTGCTGGCCAATTGCCTGCGCCTGACGGTGGGCACGCCGCAGGAAAACAGCCTCATGCTCGCCGCTCTGAAGGAATCGCTATGAGCTCCAGCCTCCCACGCACCGCCGACGTCACCCGCAAAACGGCCGAAACCAACATCCGTGTGGCCGTCAACCTCGACGGCAGCGGCCAGTCCAAGCTGTCCACCGGCATCGGTTTTCTGGACCACATGATCGACCAGATCGCGCGCCATGGCCTGATCGACCTGGACATCCAGTGCACCGGCGACCTGCACATTGACGGTCACCACACGGTTGAAGACATCGGCATCACGCTGGGCCAGGCCTTTGCCCAGGCCGTGGGCGACAAAAAGGGCATCCGCCGCTACGGCCATGCCTATGTACCGCTGGACGAGGCGCTCAGCCGCGTGGTGATCGATTTTTCCGGTCGCCCGGGTCTGCACATGGAGGTGAACTTCACCTCCGGCATGATTGGCGCGCTCGACACCCAGCTGGTCTACGAATTCTTCCAGGGCTTTGTCAACCATGCCGGCGTGACCCTGCACATCGACAACCTCAAGGGCCACAACGCGCACCACCAGTGCGAGACCATTTTCAAGGCCTTTGCCCGCGCCCTGCGCGCCGCGCTGGAGCTGGACCCGCGTGCGGCCGGTGTGATTCCTTCGACCAAAGGCAGCCTGTGACCCCCAACCGCGTGGCCGTGGTCGACTACGGCATGGGCAATCTGCGCAGCGTGGCGCAGGCGGTCATTCATGCCGCTTCCACCGTGGACCATGCGGAAGTCACCGTGACCGCCGATCCGCAGGTGGTGCGCGATGCGCACCGCATCGTGCTGCCGGGGCAGGGCGCCATGCCCGACTGCATGCGCGAACTGCGCGAATCGGGCTTGATGGAGGCGGTGCTCGAGGCGGCCGCCCGCAAGCCGCTGTTTGGCGTGTGCGTGGGCATGCAGATGCTGCTCGAGCACAGCGCCGAGGGCGACACGCCGGGCCTGGGCCTGATCCCGGGCGAGGTCGTCAAGTTCGATCTGGCCGGCCAGCTGCAGCCCGATGGCACCCGCTACAAGGTGCCGCAGATGGGCTGGAACCAGGTCTGGCCCACCCATTCGGCGGGCCACCCGCGCCACGCCATGTGGCAGGGCATCGAAGACGGCAGCTGGTTTTACTTTGTGCACAGCTTCCATGCCCGCGTGGCCAACCCGGCGCATTGCGCGGCCGAGACCGACTACGGCGGACGCTTTGCTTGCGCCGTGGCACGCGATAATATTTTCGCCACGCAGTTTCACCCCGAAAAAAGCGCGGCCCAGGGCCTGGCCCTGTACCGCAACTTCCTCCACTGGCAACCCTGACGCCAACTGTTTCTGACACCGCCATGATTCTGATTCCCGCCATTGACCTCAAGGATGGCCACTGCGTGCGCCTCAAGCAAGGCGACATGGACCAGGCCACGACCTTCGGCGAAGACCCGGCGGCCATGGCCCGCAACTGGTTCGACAAGGGCGCCCGCCGCCTGCACCTGGTGGACCTCAACGGCGCCTTTGCCGGCAAGCCGCAGAACTTCTCGGCGATCAAGGCCATCCTCAAGGAAGTCGGCGACGAGATCCCGGTGCAGCTCGGGGGCGGCATCCGCGACCTCGACACCATCGAGAAATACATCGACAGCGGCCTGCAGTACGTGATCATTGGCACCGCCGCGGTCAAGAACCCGGGCTTCCTCAAGGACGCCTGCACCGCATTTGGCGGCCACATCATCGTGGGCCTGGACGCCAAGGACGGCAAGGTGGCCACCGACGGCTGGAGCAAGCTCACCGGCCACGAGGTGGTGGACCTGGCCAAGAAATTCGAAGACTGGGGCGTCGAGTCCATCATCTACACCGACATCGGCCGCGACGGCATGCTCAGCGGCATCAACATCGATGCCACCGTCAAGCTGGCGCAGGCCCTCACCATCCCGGTCATTGCCTCGGGCGGCCTGTCCAACATGAGCGACATCGAGCAGCTGTGCGCGGTCGAGGAAGAGGGCGTGGAAGGCGTCATCTGCGGCCGTGCCATTTACTCGGGTGACCTCGACTTTGCCGCCGCGCAGGCGCGCGCCGACGAGCTGAACGGCTGAGCATGGCCGGCGTCGCCACCTGCCGCGATCTGGTGTTTGCGGGTCTGCCCGCCACCGAGCTGCAGCTGGCGTGCGGGGACCGCGTGGTGGTGGCCAGGCACGGCGCCCAGGTGCTGTCCTGGGTCGCGGCCGGCCGCGAGCGCCTGTACCTCAGCCCCCGCAGCGTGATGGATGGCCAGGCGGCCATCCGCGGCGGCATCCCGGTTTGCTTTCCACAGTTCAACCAGCGCGGGCCCCTGCCCAAGCACGGCTTTGCGCGCCGCCTCGCCTGGACGGCGCGTCCTGCCCACCTCGGTGAGGACCAGGCCCACCTGGTCCTGGGGCTGGACGACAGCGCCATGACCCGGCAGTGGTGGGACCAGGCATTCGAGGCCCGGCTGCTGGTCGAGCTCAGGCCAGGCGCCTTGCAGGTCGAGCTGGCGGTGCGCAACACCGACGCCCAGCCCCTGAGCTTCACCGGCGCCTTGCACACCTACCTTGCGGTCAGCGATGTGGCCCAGTTGTGCCTGCGGGGCCTGGGCGGCCGCGCCGAATGGGATGCGGTGGCCGACCGCCACGGCACGGCCGCTGACGAGCTGCGCTTTGCGGGCGAATTCGACCGGGTGTATTCCGCTGCGCCGCAGGGCTGCGTGCTGCACGATGGCGAGCAGGCCCTGGCCATCGCGCAGGACATGGACTGGACGCAGACCGTGGTCTGGAACCCCGGGGCCCAGCGCTGCGCCAGCCTGGACGACATGCCGGCCGACGGCTGGCAGCACATGCTGTGTGTCGAAGCGGCCCAGGTGTACGAGCCGGTCACCATCGCGCCCGGTGACTTCTGGCAGGGTGCGCAGCGCCTGCGTGTGCTCTGATTTTTGAAAAGGCCCCCATGCTTGCCAAACGCATCATCCCTTGCCTGGACGTGACCGGTGGTCGCGTGGTCAAGGGCGTCAACTTCGTCGAACTGCGCGACGCCGGCGATCCGGTCGAGATCGCGGCCCGCTACAACGAGCAGGGCGCCGACGAACTCACTTTCCTGGACATCACCGCCACCAGCGATGACCGCGACCTGATCCTGCACATCATCGAAGCCGTGGCTTCGCAGGTCTTCATTCCGCTGACCGTGGGCGGTGGCGTGCGCACCGTGGCCGATGTGCGTCGCCTGCTCAACGCCGGTGCCGACAAAACCAGCTTCAATTCCGCCGCCATTGCCAACCCCGAAGTCATCCGCGAGGCCTCGGCCAAATACGGCTCGCAGTGCATTGTGGTGGCCATCGACGCCAAACGCCGCACAGCCGAAGACGAGCAGCGCATCGGTGCCAACGGTCAGCCTATGGGTCCCGGCTGGGACGTGTACAGCCACGGCGGCCGCAAGAATGTGGGGCTTGATGCGGTGGCCTGGGCCACCCAAATGGCCGATCACGGCGCCGGCGAAATCCTGCTCACCAGCATGGACCGCGACGGCACCAAAAGCGGCTTTGACCTGCAGCTCACCCGCGCCGTGAGCGATGCCGTGAGCGTGCCCGTGATCGCCTCGGGCGGCGTGGGCAACCTCGACCACCTGGCCGATGGCGTGAGCATTGGTGGCGCCGACGCCGTGCTGGCCGCCAGCATCTTCCACTACGGCGAATACACCGTGCAGCAGGCCAAACAGCGCATGCGCGAGCGGGGCATCCCTGTGAGGCTCTGATCAGGGTTAATCCCCGCCCATATCGTGGGTGCATTAGTCAGTTTGTGGTCAGATTGCGGCGAGAATCGCGCACCATGACCACAGTCGACATCTCCACCCCCTCCGATGCGCCCTGGCGCGCCGCCTACGGCAAGGCGGGCATCGTGCCCGAGTTGGCCTTGCCCACCCACGCCAACCTGGCCGCGCTGGTGCACGACGCCTGCAGCCGCTACGCCCAGTCGGCGCCCAAGCAGGCCGCCTTCACCTGCGTGGTGCCCAATGGCATGAACGGTAGCCTGCGCTTTGCCCAGGTCGATGCCTTGTCCGATGCCTTTGCCGGCTACCTGCGTGGTGTGCTGGGGCTCAAGGCGGGCGACCGGGTGGCGGTGCAGTTGCCCAACTGCCTGGCCTACCCGGTGGTGGCTTTCGGGGTGTTCAAGGCCGGTTGCGTGCTGGTCAACACCAATCCGCTCTACACCGAGAAGGAGATGGTCCACCAGCTCAAGGATGCCGGGGCACAGGCGCTGGTGATCATCGACATGTTTGCCGACAAATTGCCGGCCGTGCTGCAACAGACGGGCCTCAAGCACGTGGTGCTGGCCGATGTGACCGCCTTCTTTCCGGCGGTGCCGCGCGCGGTGGTGCGCACGGTGCAGAAGGTCTGGAACCGCGTGTTGCCGCCGGTCACGGTGCCGCATGAACGGCTGGCCAGCGCCCTTGCGCGTGGCGCGGCCACCCTGGCGCAAACCCCGGCGCGCCGTTACTGGGAAGGCGTGGGCCCGAACGACCTGGCGGCCCTGCAGTACACCGGTGGCACCACCGGGGTGAGCAAGGGCGCCATGCTGACCCACAGCAACCTGCTGCACAACATCAACCAGATGTTGGCCATGGGCGCCAGCCACATGCGCGAGGGCCAGGAGTGCGTGCTGACGGCCTTGCCGCTGTACCACATCTTCGCTTTCACGGCCAATCTGCTGGGCTTCCTGGTGATCGGCGCACGCAATGTGCTGGTGCCGAGCCCGCGCCCGGTGCAGAACCTGCAGCGTGCGGTTGAAAACTACCCCATCACCTGGATGACCGGGGTCAACACGCTCTACAACGGCTTGCTCAACGAGGAGTGGTTCCTGGCCTACCCGCCCAAGCACCTCAAGGCCTCGATTGCCGGCGGCACCTCGCTGCACCATGCGGTGGCCGAGCGCTGGCGTCAGGTCACCCAGACGCCGATTGCCGAAGGGTATGGCCTGACCGAAACCTCGCCGGTGGTGAGCTTCAACCCGCTGTCGGGCACCCCACGCAGCGGCAGCATCGGCATCCCGACGCCGGGCACCCAGGTGCGCCTGGTCAACGATGCGGGCCAGCCGGTGGGCGTCGGTGAGCCCGGCGAGATCCAGGTCAAGGGACCGCAGGTGATGCAGGCTTACTGGAACCAGCCCGAACAGACCGCGCAGGTGTTGCGCGAGGGCTGGCTGTCCACCGGTGACGTCGCCGTCATGGACCACGAAGGCTTTTTGCGCATCGTCGATCGCAAGAAGGACATGGTGCTGGTCTCGGGCTTCAACGTCTACCCCAACGAGGTGGAAGACGCGATCGCGCAGATGCCTGCGGTGCTGGAAGTGGCGGTGATCGGCATTCCCGACGCCAACACCGGCGAAGCGGTGCGCGCCTATGTGGTGCCCAACCCCGACCACGGCAGCACGGTCAGTGCCGACGAGGTGATCGCCCATTGCAAGCAACAGATGACGGCCTACAAGGTGCCCAAGCAGGTGATCCTGCGCGACGAGCTGCCCAAGTCACCGATTGGCAAGGTGCTGCGCAAGGAGCTGCGCGCCGAAGCCCTGGCCGAACTCGGCGCGCCGCGCCAGTGACCACAGAACAACGATTCGGAGAACACCCCCATGGTGAGTGATTTTGAAACCAAGCTGCTCGGCTTCATGATGATGATCATCATGCTGGGCATGGGCGCATCCCTGACCCTCAAGGACTTCATGATCGCGCTCAAGCGGCCCGCGGGCATTGGCATTGGCGTGGTCACCACCTACCTGCTGACCCCGATCGTGGGCTTCACGCTGGCCCATCTGGTGCTGTTGCCCAATGCCTCATCGCAGGCCTCCCAGTGGTATGCCTATGCGGTGGGCCTGATCCTCATGGCCTGCCTGCCCGGGGGCACCACGAGCAACATCTTCAACTACTTCAGCAAGGGCGTGCTGTCGCTGTCCCTGCTGATGACCATCGTCTCGACCCTGCTGGCGGTGGTGATGGTGCCCCTGACCCTGGGCTTTTTCAGCATGGGCATCGACGGCAACTGGAAGATCCCGCCCGAGAACGTGGCCCAGGTGCTGTTCGTGCTGCTGGTGCCCACCGCGATTGGCATGGCCCTGCGCAAGCTCAACCCCAACATTGGCGCCACGCTCGAGTTGCTGGGCGGCGTGCTGGGGGTGCTGGTCATCCTGTTCCTGATGGTGTCCTGGGTGCCGCGCAACTGGCAGTTGCTGCTGACCACGCCCTGGCAGGTGTACTTCGGGGCGATCGGCCTGGGGGTGTTCGGTTTTGCCGTGGGCTATGTCTTTGCCCGGCTGGTGCGTCAGGACAAGCGCCGTGCGCGCACCATTGCCCTGGAGACTGGCATCCAGAACGGCCCCCTCGGTGTGCTCATCGTCACCCTGACCTTCACCGGCGTGCAGCAGCAACAGGTGCTGCTGATCCCGGTGCTCTATTCGCTGTTCATCATGGTCACCTCGACACTGGCCACCCTCTGGTTCCGGCGCATTTCCGACCGGGAAGCCCTCTCCCGGGACCGCGCCAAGGTGGGGGCCGTGCAGGCCGCCTGAGGCCCGGGGCGGCGTCCGTTGGCGCCGCGGCGGGCCACCGCCATGCCCAGGGTTTAAGATCGGGCGCATGTCATGGCTCGATCAGATCAAATGGGACGCGCAAGGCCTGGTGCCGGTGATCGCGCAGGAAAACGCCACCGGCGATGTGCTGATGTTCGCCTGGATGAACCGCGAAGCCTTGCAAAAGACCGCCGAACTGCGGCGGGCGGTTTACTTCAGCCGCTCGCGCAACAAACTCTGGTTCAAGGGTGAAGAATCCGGCCATGTGCAGCAGGTGCACGACATCCGCCTCGATTGCGACAACGATGTGGTCTTGCTCAAGGTCACGCAGTTGGGGCACGAGCCGGGCATTGCCTGCCACACCGGCCGCCACAGCTGCTTTTTTCAGAGTCTCCAGGCCGGGCAATGGCAGTCCGTGGAGCCGGTCCTCAAGGACCCCGAAACCATCTACAAGTAAGCCCCATGAGTAACCAGGACATCCTCGATCGCCTTGCCGCTGTGGTGGAGAGCCGCAAGCCGGCCAACGGCGGCGATCCCGAAAAAAGCTATGTGGCGCGCCTGCTGCACAAGGGCCCGGACGCCTTCCTCAAGAAAATCGGCGAGGAAGCCACCGAAACCGTGATGGCCGCCAAGGACGTGGACCATGGCGGTGACCCGTCCAAGCTGGTCTATGAAGTGGCCGACCTGTGGTTCCACAGCATGATTGCACTGGCCCATTACGGTTTGCGTCCGGCCGATGTGGTGCAGGAACTGGCCCGCCGGGAAGGCCTGAGCGGACTGGAAGAAAAAGCCCTGCGCAAGGCCCAAGAGCGCGAGCGCCAGGGCGAGTGAAGCGCCCATGAACGCCACCCCGGACCTGCAGCAGGACAGCGACCTGACCGTCAGCTGGGTGAGCTACATCCTGCACCTGGTGGTGGCCGTCAGCGCCATGGTGCCAGGCGCCCAGATGGGGCCCTTGCTGCTGGTGCTGGCGCTGCTCATCGATCTGGTCAACCGCGGCGATGTGCAGGGCTGGCAACGCAGCCATTTTGGCTACCGGCTGCGCACGGTGGTCTGGGCCGCGCTGCTCTACCTCTTGACGTCCCCACTGTGGTTTTTGTTTCTGTTTCCCGGCTGGCTGGCCTGGGTGGCCATTTCCATCTGGTTCCTCTACCGCATCGTGCTGGGCATGGTCCGCCTGAACCAGGCCCGGCCCATGCCCGAACCTTCTGCTGTTTGACTTTTCAACCATGAGCGACAACTGCATTTTCTGCAAGATCGTGGCGGGCCAGATCCCGTCGCGCAAGGTCCATGAGGACGACCATGTCTTTGCCTTCCACGACATCGCGCCCTGGGCCCCGGTGCACTTTTTGATCATTCCCAAGCTACACATCCCCTCGATGGCGCATGTGCAAGCCGAGCACACCGGGCTGATGGGCCACATGATGACCCTGGCGCCCCGGCTGGCGCTGCAGGAAGGCTGCAGACCCTACCCCGAGGGCGGTTACCGCATCGTGCTCAACACCGGCGCCGAGGGCGGACAGGAAGTGCACCACCTGCACATGCATGTGATGGGTGGCCCGCGCCCCTGGCTGAGGGGTTGATCGGCCGCACAATGTCCCCACTTGTCCCCGGGGATACCCTGTCGCGGGTTCCCGGGGGTGTATCCCTTTAGAATCGACCGGATTCATCAGGAGAATTTCATGGGTTCCTTTTCCATCTGGCACTGGCTGATCGTGTTGCTGATCGTGGTCATGGTGTTTGGCACCAAGAAGCTCAAGAACATCGGTTCCGATCTGGGCGGCGCGGTCAAGGGCTTCAAGGACGGCATGAAAGAGGGCGGTACGCCCGAGGACAAGTCGGCCGCGGCGGCCCCGGCAGCCCAGGTCGCCGCCCAGCCGGCGCCTGCCGAGAAGACCACCATCGACGTCGAAGCCAAGACCAAGTCCTGAGCGGCTGAGGTTGTTGCGTGCTTGACCTGGGCCTGTCCAAGATGGCGCTGATTGGCGCCGTCGCTCTGATCGTCATCGGTCCTGAAAAGCTGCCGCGCGTGGCCCGCACACTGGGCGCGCTGCTGGGCAAGGCCCAGCGCTATGTGGCCGATGTCAAGGCCGAGGTCAACCGCTCCATGGACCTCGAAGAGCTCAAGAAAATGAAGGACACGGTGGAGAACGCCGCCCGCGACGTCGAGCAGTCGGTACAGACCACCGCTTCCGATTTTGAAAAAGACTGGGCCGACAGCACGGCCAGTCTGGACAACGAGAGCAGCTCGTCCTGGTCGCCGCTTGAAACCCCCGTGCCGGAATACAAGCACCCGGGCAAGAACTGGCGCCTCAAGCGCGGCGCCGTGCCCCAGTGGTACAAGGCGCGCGCCGGGGTGCGCACGCGGGCCCTTTCGGGGGCGGCGCGGGTGGCCCGTTACCGCCCCAAGAGCCTGAACTGAACCTCCGGCCATCGCGCAGGCGATGGCTTTTGCACTGGCCCCCATGTCCGACCCCAAGACCCCGCCCGAAGACGAACTCGCCGGCACCGAGCAGCCCTTTGTCACGCACCTGATCGAGTTGCGCGACCGTCTGCTGCGCGCCGTGGCGGCGGTGGCGGTGGCGGCGCTGGTGCTGGCGCTCTATCCGGGCCCCGGGCCGCTCTACGACATCCTGGCCGCGCCGCTGGTGGCGCACCTGCCCAAAGGGGCCACGCTGATCGCCACCTCGGTGATCTCGCCCTTCATGGTGCCGCTCAAGATCCTGCTGATGGCCGCCTTCCTGATCGCCTTGCCTGTGGTGCTCTACCAGCTCTGGGCTTTTGTGGCGCCCGGACTGTATTCGCACGAGAAAAAACTGGTCATGCCGCTGGTGATCTCCAGCACTGTCCTGTTCTTCATCGGGGTGGCCTTCTGCTACTTCTTCGTGTTTGGCCAGGTGTTCGCCTTCATCCAGAGTTTCGCGCCCAAGAGCATCACGGCCGCGCCGGACATCGAGGCCTACCTGAGCTTTGTGCTGAGCATGTTCCTGGCCTTCGGTCTGGCCTTCGAGGTGCCGGTGGCGGTGGTGGTGCTGGCCCGCATGGGCGTGGTGTCGGTCGCCAAACTCAAGGACTTCCGGGGTTACTTCATCGTGCTGGCCTTCGTCATCGCGGCCATCGTGACGCCGCCCGATGTGGTGTCCCAGCTGGCGCTGGCCATCCCGATGTGCCTGCTCTACGAGCTGGGCATCTGGGCCGCGCAGATCTTCATCCGGCACACCCAGGCCCCCGAAGAAGCCACCCCCCAGTGAAACTCGGTGCCCCCTGCGGCCTGCACCATGGGCGGCTACGGGGCCGGTGCTTCAGCGCCGCTGCGCCGGTGATGGCCGCTGGCCGGGGGTGACGGTCAATTCGGTCAGGCCCTGCGCGCGCCAGACCTGCAGCCGCGCCGGCTTGCCCGGCGACAAGGCGGCCACCTGACGCAGCAGTTCGGCGACATTGCCGACTTTTTGCTGCTCGACCTCGGTGATCACGTCCCCCGGACGCAGGCCTGCCCGGGCCGCCGGCCCGTTTTGCAGCACCCCGGTGATGACCACCCCGGACAGCGTCTGGCCCTTGGCCATCGGCAGCTTGAAACTGGCGGCCAGTTCCGGGCTGATGTCCTGCGGTTCAACACCAATCCAGCCGCGCGTGACCCGGCCCGTGCTGATGAGCTCGCGCATGACCTGCTGCGCCGTGGACACCGGGATGGCAAAGCCAATGCCCATGTTGCCGCCCGAGCGCGAGTAGATGGCGGTGTTGATGCCCAGCAGATGGCCGTTCACATCGACCAGCGCCCCGCCCGAATTGCCGGGGTTGATGGCGGCGTCGGTCTGGATGAAGTTCTCGAAGGTGTTGATGCCCAGCTGGTTGCGGCCCAGCGCGCTGACGATGCCCGAGGTGACGGTCTGTCCCACGCCGAACGGGTTGCCGATGGCCAGCACCAGATCGCCCACCTGCAGCTGATCCGACTGGCCCAGCACAATCGCCGGCAGCTTGTCCAGGCCGATCTTGAGCAAGGCCAGGTCGGTATCCGGGTCGGTCCCGATCACCGTGGCCGCGGCGCGGCGGCCGTCGGCCAGCACCACCTCGATGTCATCGGCATCCTCGATGACGTGGTTGTTGGTCAGGATGTGGCCTTGCGGGCTGACGATCACGCCACTGCCCAGTCCGGCCGGGGCGTCGTCTTCCTGGTCGCCGTAGAAAAAGCGGAACCAGGGGTCCCGGGCATGGGGGCCTTTGCTGCGGTTCTGGCTGGTGTTGATGCTGACCACCGCCGGAGAGGCCTTTTGCGCGGCCGCGCTCAGGCTGCCGGCCGGGCGATGCCCGCCATCGCCACCCGCCGCCTGCATCAGGGTCATGCCAGCGCCAGCGCCGCCGCGCAGCCATTGCGGCTGCAGCGTGGCCACGATGAACCAGATGGCCAGCAGGACGGTGACCGTTTGTGAAAAGAAAAGCCAGTAACGTCGCATGACCGCATTGTCGGCGAACTCGCGCGCTTGAGACAAAATGCATTTTGCAACCACAAATGACCCATGATGGACCACCGAACCCTGCAGCAGGCCCTGGACAGCCTGTTGCAACCCGAGCGCTTCAAGGACTACGGCCCCAACGGCCTGCAGGTGGAGGGCGCGCGTCCGATCCGCAAGATCGTTTCGGGCGTGACGGCCAGCCGCGCCTTCATTGAGGCGGCGATCGCCGCCGGCGCCGATGCTTTGTTTGTGCACCACGGCCTGTTCTGGCGCGGACAGGATGGCCGGGTCACGGGCTGGATGCGCGAGCGCCTGCGCCTGCTGCTCGCGCACGACCTGCACCTGTTGGCCTACCACCTGCCGCTCGATGCCCACCCGGAGCTGGGCAACAACGCCCAGCTCGGCCGCGTGCTGGGCGTGCAGTGGGACACCCGTTTTGGCGAGCAGGAGCTGGGTTTTGCGGGCCCGACCGACTGGGCCGACGCGGGCGCGCTGGCGGCGCATGCGCAGCAGGTGCTCGGACGCGCCGTCACCTGTGTGGGCGGCACGCGCCCGGTCCGGCGCCTGGCCTGGTGCACGGGCGGGGCGCAGGGCTATTTCGAGTCGGCCATCGCGGCCGGTGCCGATGCATTCATCACCGGCGAGATTTCCGAACCGCAGGCGCACCTGGCGCGCGAGACCGGCGTGGCCTTCCTCGGCTGCGGCCACCACGCCACCGAGCGCTACGGGGCACCGGCCGTGGCCGCCCATGTGGCGGCGCAGCTGGGCCTGCAGCACGAATTCATCGAGATCGACAACCCCGCATGATGCCCGGCTCGACCGCACCCATCGCCATCACGCCCGGTGACCCTTGCGGCATCGGGCCGGAAACCATTGCGCGTGCCTTTCTAGAAGAACCGCAATTGAGCCGGGGCAGTTTTGTCGCCGGCGACGTGGGCCTGATGCGCCGGGCCCTGGCCCTGCTGGGCGAGGCGCTGCCGCTGTCGGTGCAGCCGATCAACCGCCCGGCCGACGCCCTGGATGCGCCCGCCGGCTGCCTGCCGGTGCTGCAGGTGGTCGAGCCGGCGCCCGAATGGCCCTGGGGCCGGGTCGACGCCGGTGCCGGTCGCCTGGCCGGTGAATGCGTGCTCTGGGCCACCCGCGCCGCTTTGCGCGGGGAGGTGGCGGCCATCGTGACGGCGCCCTTGCACAAGGAGGCGCTGCATGCGGCCGGCGCGCCCTGGAACCAATACCCTGGCCACACCGAGTTGCTGCAGGCCGAATGCGCGCGCCATGCCGGTGTGCCGCTGGCGCAGATGCCGGTGCGCATGATGCTGGCCAACGAGGAGTTGCGCACGGTGTTGGTGAGCATCCATGTCTCGCTGCGCGAGGCGCTCGATGCCATCGCCCCCGCACGGGTCATGCAGACCCTGCAGATCACCCATCAGGCGCTGCAGCGCCTGCTGGGCCGCGCGCCCCGCATCGCGGTGGCGGGGGTCAACCCGCACGCGGGGGAGGGCGGGCTCTTTGGCCGCGAGGAAATCGAGGTGCTGCAGCCGGTGATCGCCCAGGCCCGGGCGCAGGGCCTGCAGGTGCAGGGGCCGTTCGCGCCGGACACGGTCTTCATGCGCGCCCGTCACGCACCAGGGCACCCGGGGGAGTTTGATGTGGTGGTCGCCATGTACCACGACCAGGGCCTGATCCCGGTCAAGTACCTGGGGGTGGAGCAGGGGGTCAATGTCACGCTGGGCCTGCCGCTGATCCGCACCAGCCCGGACCACGGCACCGCTTTTGACCTGGCCGGCCAGGGGCGGGCCGACGCCCGCAGCCTGGTGCAGGCCCTGCGCATGGCCCGACGCCTGGTGGCGGCCTCAGGCTGAGCGGTCCCGCGGCTTGAGGCTGTCGCGGATTTCGCGCAGCAGGAGGATGTCCTCTGCGGGTGGAGCAGGCGGGGCGGGCTGAGCCGGTGCGGCCTGCTTTTGGGCCATCAGGCGGTTCATCTGCCGCACCATCAGAAAAATGATGAAGGCCAGGATCAGGAAGTTCAGGGCCACGGTGATGAATTGGCCATAGGCGAAAACCGCCCCGAGTTTTCGGGCTTCGGCCAGCGGCAAGCCCGCCGCCTGTCCGGCCAGGGCCAGGTAGTAGTTGGAGAAATCCAGCCCGCCAAAAGCCTTGCTCACCAGCGGCATGATCAGGTCGCCGACCACCGAGTCCACGATCTTGCCAAAGGCCCCACCGATGATCACGCCGACAGCCAGATCGACCACATTCCCTTTCAGTGCAAAAGTTCTGAATTCTCCGATGAAAGACATGCTGACCTCCTCAGGAAACTGGATTGGGGCTTCGATTATTCCCACAGCCACAGAGAGTATGGGATCTCCCCCTGTCAGCTGTCTGTTTGTTTGACTCCGCTACAATCACGGGTTGACCCTGATTCAGACTCGCAGAGGAATTCCATGAGTGATACCCCAGTCGACAGCAGCAAGCGCACCTGGCTTGTTGCCACCGGCGCTGCTGGAGCCGTTGGTGCCGTGGCCGTGGCCACCCCGTTCGTCAGCACCTTCCAGCCCTCCGAGAAGGCCAAGGCCGCCGGCGCCGCCGTCGAGGTGGACATTTCCGGCCTCAAGCCCGGCGAAAAAGTGACCGTGGAATGGCGCGGCAAGCCGGTCTGGATCATGAAGCGCACGCCCGAGCAGCTCGAGTCGCTCAAGAAGACCGAAGCCCAGGTGGCCGACCCCAATTCCGACCGCAAGGCCTATCCGACCCCCGATTACGCCAAGAACCAGCACCGTTCGATCAAGCCCGAAGTGCTGGTGGCCGTGGGCATCTGCTCGCACCTGGGGTGCTCCCCCTCCGACAAGTTCCAGACCGGCGCCCAGCCCTCGCTGCCCGATGACTGGAACGGCGGTTTCCTGTGCCCCTGCCACGGTTCGACCTTCGACATCGCCGGCCGCGTCTTCAAGAACAAGCCCGCTCCGGACAACCTCGAAGTCCCACCCCACATGTACCTGTCCGACACCAAGATCCTGGTCGGCGAAGACAAGAAGGCCTGACGGAGAGCAACATGGCTGAATTCAAGGAAATTTCCCCGAACGCGCCTGCCGGTGCCAAGGTCCGCAACTGGTTTGAAAACCGGTTCCCGACGGCCTTTGATGCCTACAAAGTTCATATGGCCGAGTACTACGCGCCGAAGAACTTCAACATGTGGTACATCTTCGGCTCGCTGTCCCTGTTGGTGCTGGTGATCCAGATCGTCACCGGCATCTTCCTGGTCATGCACTACAAGCCGGACGCCAACCTGGCCTTCGCCTCGGTCGAGTACATCATGCGTGATGTGCCCTGGGGCTGGCTGATCCGCTACATGCATTCCACAGGGGCCTCGGCCTTCTTTG
>JACCDH010021670.1_pt1 | contig 26001 bp, 23 predicted proteins | sample 7442481 | NCBI WGS metagenome assembly JACCDH01 (sample SAMN15323433, study PRJNA562643) | freshwater metagenome | isolation source: river surface water | place: USA:Blue River Watershed | collected 2017-08-15 | reverse complement strand
GTAAATATCAGCAATTTCAACGGCATTGGCCTGAGGTTCCAGTTTGTAAGTTTTGAAATAGTGTAAAATGCGTTGAAGAATGGCGTCTGGTAATTCAGATATGTCTTTCATATTGCCGTAAACCAAATCGTTTTTCATTACAGCAATGATTTTGTCATCTGCTTCGTTTTTGTCTATCATCCTTAAACCACCAATTGGAATGCAATCTATAAGGATATTGTTATGGTTGATGGGCTTTTCGCTGAGAATACAGATGTCTAGTGGGTCGCCATCACCTTTCATCCCTGTTTTGCCTGTTTGCTCCATACACAATTGTGCAATGCCATCGCCACAATAAGTCTGAGGAACAAAGCCGTAAAGGGCTGGACAAAGGTTGCTGAATTTTTGAGGGCGGTCTATTTTAAGCAAGCCGCTGGCTTTGTCCAGTTCGTATTTAACTGTATCAAATGGCGTAATCTCGATGTAGGCAGTAATCTGCTCAGGAAATGCTGAGCCTGCGGAAACACCATGCCATGGATGAGCCGTATTCAATTTAGTTCTTTTTGAAATAAACTGTTACAGGATTGCCATTGTAATCAACCAAAAGGTTCATAGAGGCATCCTGAAGATCCAAAATTGTAGCAGTGTCGTTGATGCCTAAAACAGAGCCAATCAGTTTTTTGCGTCCTTCGTAAAAAGACCAATTTGAAACAGTAGAATCTATGCCGTTCTGACAAACCTCGGCATTTTCATATTGGGTTAAACTGCTGTCACGACGGAATTTGTAAGTGTCATCTTTCTGGCAACTCGGTATTAAACCCAGGTTCCAAATATCTGTCCCACCCAGTGTTACTTTGTAAACAATCCATGGATTGGCTGTTATACGGTTCATCTCTACATCCACCGGAGGCATATTATCCGTTTCTATTATGGTCTCTTTTTTACAAGCATTCAATAGAAGAACAATAAGCAATAAACCAAGTATGTATTTCATGATTAAGGATGTTTAAATGTAATAGTAGCAGGTAGGCCACTGTATTCTGTGTTGATCTTTAAGGTGTTCTCGTCTAGGGTGACTACATCTGTGGTGTCATCAATTGTAATTGTACTTGACAGTTTCATGTTAAGAATCAATTGTGTATTGTTGTTGTAAAGTTTGTAATAGCTGGCTGTAGAATCAGGATCAGTGCTATTGCACTTAGTTGTCATGTCGTAAATACTCATAGAGTCATCTGATCTGAAACGGTATTGATTGTCTTTGTTGCAGGCTTCAACCAGCATCCAGAAATCAGTTGCTCCGCTTGTCAGTGAGTTGATTTTCCAGTTTTTCATGGTAATTAACTCAGCGGCAGTTTTGGTACTTGGAGTATTGGTGCTTGGGGTGGCAGGTTCTTCGTCTTTGCAAGAGAAAACAGCAATAGAACATACTGCTGCCAACAAGAATAGATGTTGCTTTTTCATAAATATTAAAAAACAAATGTAAGGATTTTTGCTTTATTTTGCAATTCAAAAATGCCTTGGTTCAAAGAATGGTTTAATAGTCGCTATTATCACTTGCTATACGGCAAAAGGGATGAAACTGAGGCTGAGACATTTATTAATAATTTAATGGGTGTTTTAAAGCCTGAAACAGGTTCTAAATTTCTTGATTTAGCCTGTGGAAAAGGAAGACACGCTCTTCAGATTGCCAATTTTGGGTTTGAAGTACACGGTGTCGATCTTAGCGATGAAAGTATCTCAGCCGCAAATTTAATGGCCCACAAACATCTGGTCTTTAAAGTTCAGGATATGCGTAATGTTTACCTTCCAGGTTATTTTAATTACATTTTTAATCTGTTTACCAGTTTTGGCTATTTTGATCACCTCGAAGATAACCTCTCAACGTTAAAAGCTGTGCGAGCCGGACTAAAAGAAAAAGGTATTTTTGTTCAGGATTATTTCAATGCTCATAAAGTAGAATCTCTGATGAAAGCTCACGAGGTTAAATCAATAGAAGGTATCGATTTTGACATTCGCAAACATATTGACAATGGTGTAATTTATAAGTCAATTAAATTCACAGACATGGATCAAGACTATCAGTTTTGTGAGCAGGTCAATCTCTTTCATCTCAATGATTTCGAAAGAATGTATCAGGAAGTTGGGTTTAAAATTATCAGGGTTTATGGAAGTTATCAGCTTGAACCTTTTAATGCAGAGTCTTCGGACAGACTCATTATAATCTCTGAAGCGATATGATCAATGGTTTTGACACATATCTTTATCAATTAATTAATCAGAAACTGGTTGCTGATTATCTGGACCCTCTTATGTTTTATGTTTCTCACAAATGGTTCTGGGTGCCAGTGTATCTGTTGATTATTGCATTTACCATAAAAGTTTACAAGAAGAAAGCATGGTTGCCTGTTGTCTGCATGCTGCTTTGCTTGCTGGCTTCAGACCGATTGACCAGTGGTGTAATGAAACCTCTGTTTGCCCGTGTTCGTCCCTGTCACGAAATTGCCTTAACCCCTCGTGTAATTGAAGGAGTTCATTGTAGCGATACGGGTTCTATGGCGTCATCACATGCTGCAAATCATTTTGCTTTGTCTGTGTTTTTAATTCTACTTTTTAAAGTACGAGGCTGGCTGCAATTTGTTTTGATAGCGTGGGCGGTTCTTGTAGCCTATTCAAGAGTGTATCTCGGTGTACATTACCCAACTGATGTTATTGTCGGAGCAGGGGTCGGTACTCTAATAGCTTTTATTATTCATCAACTTTATTCGAAATTTATACAATCACAATGGGAATCTTAGTGCCTCTTTTGATCTTACTTTCTGGTCCTCTTCTGGGCATTTTACTGCAGAGAAAATTCAGTGCAGGATCTCATAAATTTATTGGAAGTACTGTGTTGTTCAGTGGTTCTTTTCTTTTAGGAATTGCCTTGTTTGGTCTGATGCCTGAACTGTTTGACAATATTAGAACAGCTGGTCTTTGGATAGTAAGTGGGTTCTTGTTTCAAATATTTTTAGAACGATACACGGGTGGTCTTGGGCATGGTCATATCCATAGTCATGATATTCCCAAAAGTGTTTTTGTTTTGTTCGGTGGTTTGATGTTGCATGCACTCTTTGAAGGCTATTCTGCGGGATTAAATAACCACATGCGCCCCGGTGTCATTTCTGGAATGGTGGGTGGTATCGCCATACACGAAATTCCGGCTGCTTTCTCATTGTCAGTGCTCATGCACTCCAAATACAAAGGTAAGGTTCATGCCATTCTGTTTTTGCTTTTCTATGCCTGTGCAACACCGATTGGTTACTTTGTTGGCGTGTTTGTGCACTCAGAAAATATGATTTCTGAAAGTTTAACTCAGATTATTACAGCCATCATTGCTGGTACATTCCTGCATATCAGTACTACGATTGTGTTTGAAAATTCTTTGCGCAAAAAAGAAGGCCTGAGCAAGTGGATAGTGATCTTGTCAGGCCTTACAGTATCTTATATAGCTTGTTTATTGGGATGATGCCTGCTTCTGATGGTATTCAAACAGGTTGTGAATCGGTTGCTTAATAATGTTCCCAATATTGACTTTAAATTCTTTAGCTACTTGTCTCAGTTGTGGTTCAAATACCATTGCAATTGATCCTACAAAATGAACAGGTACAGTTTTATGCTTGCCATATTTTACAATATGGGTGCTGAAAAACTCTCTAAATGCTGTCAAAACAATTGATTCTATGTATTTGAAATTTACATTTTCACCAAGGAACCTGGCATATGAAGCCAAATAAGTGTTTGGATTCGGCTTGTTGTAAATGCTTCTAATGATCTCTTCTTTGTCTGGAAATGTATTGTCAAAATACAAGCGTATATTGATTGGCATTTCGTTGTAGAAGTATGCCTTAAGGAGTAATTTACCCATGTGCATACCACTGCCTTCATCACCCAGGATAAAGCCCAGACCATATTTAGGAATCTGAGGCAAAATGGATTTTCCACCCCAGTAACAAGCATTACTACCCGTGCCTAAAATACAGGCAATACCTTCTTTATTTCCACAGGTTGCTATGGCTGACCCATCTAAGTCGTGCGAAACAAATATTTCAGCATTGGTAAATACTTCTGCCAGAGAACTTCTGATATGTTCTTTGTAAGCATCAGTGCTGCATCCAGAACCGTAAAAGTATACTTTCGTAAATTTTGTTACTGTGATGTCTTTGAATGTCTTTTTGACTTCACGCACTATTTGTTCTTTCTTTAGAAAGTACGGATTTAACCCAACACTCTCAAATAACCTCGGAACAGGTGTAATGCCAGAAAACATCCAATCACACTTGGTGCTTCCGCTATCTGCAACTAGAATCATGATTTTTAGCTTTTTTGATTAGAGTTAAGACTAGCTGAACATGCCATCAATGATGACACCAGTGTCATTACTGTTGATGCACATTACCGGAACTTTACCACTGTGATTAACGATTTGCTGAGCATAACTGCCTAAAAGGAATTCACTGAACCCTTTTTCCTGCTGACTCATTATCATAATCAAATCAGCATCTATTTCGTTAGCATAAGCTAAAGTATCTTCTGCGAAACTATCAGGATATTTATCCTCATCTAAACCTCTTACAAGGTAAGTTGCACCATTTTTATCCAGAATGTCCTGAATCTGATTAACCGCTCCGAAGATTCTGGTTCTGAATTCTTCGTTGGTTGAGTTTTCATAGATAACATGGATAGTGCTATTGAATTTTTTTGCTAAATGAATCGCCCAGGTTACCTTTTGTCTGCTCTCTCTTGATAAATCAATTGGCATCACAATTTTCTGGTAACCTGAATTGCTGATTGATTGCTCTTTCACAACAACTACCGGCACTTTTGCGTAGTTGATTACACGGCTGGCGTTGCTACCAACGATTTGTTGTAAGCCACTTGCGCCATTCGTGCCCATTACTATACTGTCGAAGTTTTCTTTCTCTGCAATTTCAGTAATAACTTTATAAATCTTGCCAATTTCAATTCGTTTATTAATTTTAACATTTGGAAATTTGGCTTTAGATTCTTCAATGAGTTTATCCATACGGGCATTAACTGCTTCCTTAATCAGGTCAAGCTTATTGTCGTTACTTCCGAAAAGTCCGAATAGGCCGCCTTCGTCCTGGATATTAACAAGCGTGATTTCATTCTTGTAAACATCAGCGATTTTCAAAGCGTGTCCCAATGCATTGTTGGCTACTTCAGAGAAGTCGGTAGGGACTAAAATGTTGTTGTTATTAGTTCTGTTCATAATGGTTGCGTGTTGCGATTTATTGTTGTTTTTAATTTGCTTATGCCATGTTGGAGTATACGTTCTGCACGTCTTCATCGTCTTCTAAACGATCTATCAGTCCTTCTACCTGTGCTCTTTCTTCTTCAGTCAGCTGTACTAAATTCGTTGGAATTCTCTGAAGTTCTGCACTTACTAATTGAATTCCTTTAGCCTCCAATGTTTTTTGCATATTGCCAAAATTCTCAAATGATGCGGTAATCACCATTTCATCTTCTTCCACTTCTATTTCTTCTAAGCCTGCGTCGATTAACTCGAACTCTAATTCTTCTGTATTGACGCCTTCAGTTTTGATGACGAATACACTCTTTCGCTCAAAAGCGAAATCCAAACTTCCGGATTTTGATAATTCTCCGCCACCTCTGTTGAGGTGCATTCTTACATTGGCAACTGTTCTTGTTGGATTGTCTGTTGCAGTTTCAATGATTAAGCCTACACCTTTCATGCACATTGCTTCGTAAGCAATTTCTTCGTAGTTGCTGGTGTCTTTGCCGGCAGAACGCTTAATAGCCGCATCAATACGGTCTTTAGGCATGTTCTGACTTTTAGCATTTGCTATAACAACCCTCAGTTTAGCATTGGTTTCCGGATCTGGTCCGCCAGCCTTAACCGCTATCGCGATCTCTTTGCCATACTTGGTAAACGTTTTTGACATTTTGTCAAAACGTGCAAACATTTTATGTTTTCTCTTTTCAAATATCCTTCCCATACGGTTGTAAAACTCGATGCAAATTTAGAAATTTATTGGAAAGTTTGTAAATTAAATTAAAGGTACTGCTTTTCCCTGCAGTGAATAATCGGTGAAACTTGTAAGTTCACTTCATAAGCCCAATGTTTTCAAGGCTTACAAAAGATGATGATTTAGGTCAATTTGCGTAAATTACCACTCAGCGCCAGGATAAGCTCTCTGGAGGTATTGCATTTCAGCAAGTATATATCCGAGATGTTCGCTGTGATAACCTTTTTTGCCGCCTTTCTGCTGATAATCAGAAGATGGAATGCTCAATGTGGCTTCTTCCATAATCTCTTCAACTTTAGATCTCCACAATGGGGCAATTTTACTCAAATCAGCACCAAAGCCCATCGCTATAGCTTGTGTTTCAGTCTCAGATGGATTGAAAAATTCGCCAGTGTATTCCCATAAATCGTTGACTGCTGTCTGCATTTTGTTTTTGCTGACTTCAGTTCCATCGCCTAATCTGATCATCCATTCGCTACTCCACTTCAAATGATAGGTGCTCTCTTTGATGGTCTTTAAAGCTATTTCTTTAAGTCTGTTGTCTGAACTTTCTGATAATTGCTTGTGTAAATGGTAATGGAAAGTGTCGTAAAAAAACTGTCTGACAATGGTATATGCCCAGTCTGTATTAGGTTGTTCACATAAAAGACTGTTGCGGTATTGAAGTACGTCTCTTAAAAAAGCAACACTGTCTTCAGTGGCATTACCACCTTTGATATCCGCAGCATAATGGTATAAACTGCGTGCTTCTCCTATTAAGTCTAATGCAATGTTGGTAAGTGCAATGTCCTGTTCCAAAACCGGACCATGACCGCACCATTCGGCGCAACGCTGACCCAATATCATGCTGTTGTCAGCCAAATGCAAAATGTAATCTGATAATACGTCTTTTTCCGTCATTACATGTGGTTTAATTCTTCAGGCAAAACGTAAAAAGTCGGGTGTCTGTATACTTTGTCATTCGCTGGGTCAAACAAAGACTCTTGCTCTCCAGGTTCGTTAGCATGCAGATGTTTGCTTTCCACTACCCAAATGCTTACGCCTTCCATACGGCGGGTGTATACATCTCTGGCGTTTTCAATAGCCATTTGGTAGTCGGCAGCGTGTAAACTCCCTACGTGTTTGTGGTTCAAACCCTGTTTTGCTCTTATAAAAACCTCCCATAGAGGCCATTCTGTATTACTCATGTTTATGCTGCTTCTGTACTGCTGTTATTTCTTTTTGATCTTTTTTCTGCGTATGCAATGGCGGCATCACGCACCCAGGCGCCTTTTTCCCAGGCATCTACTCTGGCTTTTAAACGCTGCTTATTGCATGGTCCGTTACCCGCAACGACTTGGTTAAATTCTTCCCAGTTGATGGTGCCAAAGTCATAATGACCAGTGGCCTCGTTCCATTTTAAATCTTTGTCCGGAATAGTTAATCCAAGTATCTCTGCTTGTGATACTGTTACATCAACAAATTTCTGACGGAGTTCGTCGTTTGAAAAACGCTTGATTTTCCATTTCATACTTTGAGCAGAATTCGGAGATTTATCATCGTTTGGTCCGAACATCATAATACTAGGCCACCACCAACGATTTAGAGCATCCTGAGCCATGGCTTTTTGCTCTGGTGTACCATTGCATAAAGTCAACATGATTTCATATCCCTGTCTCTGATGGAAGCTTTCTTCTTTACATACACGTACCATCGCTCTGGCGTACGGTCCATAACTGGTGCGGCATAGAGGAACCTGATTCATAATGGCTGCACCGTCTACCAACCAGCCAATGGCTCCCATGTCAGCCCATGTGAGGGTCGGGTAATTGAAAATACTGCTGTATTTGGCTTTCCCGGTATGCAGTTCCGCCAACATTTCGTCGCGACTCATGCCCAGGGTCTCTGCAGCTGAATATAAATATAGTCCATGCCCAGCTTCGTCTTGAACCTTGGCTAATAGAGCAACTTTTCTTCTTAGGTTAGGCGCTCTGGTAATCCAGTTGCCCTCTGGTAACATTCCCACGATTTCACTGTGAGCATGCTGAGAAATTTGTCTTAAAAGTGTTTTTCTGTATTTTTCAGGCATCCAATCTCTTGGCTCGATCTTTATTTCCTGATCGATTTTTTCCTGAAATTGTTCTTCTAAATTGATTTCCATGGGTTTGAAGGGGTTGAAATTAATCGTACAAATCTACATATAAACAAAGCATTTTACAAGAAGTTTTGCCATTTTTGAATTTATTAAAAAGATTTATTCGTGGTTTTGAGGGATATAAAAAATGATGGATATCAGTTTTTGCCGTGTTGCTAGTCATTGACCAATTTATGACTTCGCTATAGTTTTGTGATTAAGATATTTAATTACTTAAAACCAACAAAAATATAATGAAACCTAATAAGATAGTTTTTGCAGCCCACGATTTCAGTCCTTCTTCCAGAAACTCTCTTGAAGTTGCTGCAGCCATTGCTCAGAAAACAGGATCTAAATTGTTCATATACCACGTTGTTTCAAGTTCTGTACTTGCAGACTCTGAGACTGTCTATACCTACTCTCCTGATCTGGATATTAAAAAAGCTTCTGCTCTCATGAGAAGAGGTATCACCTATCTCAAAAAGAAATTTTCTGGTGTAGCAGTGGCTTTCGAAGTGGATTATGGTTTTTTAGTCCCAATGATGGCTTCTAAAATTGAAGAACTTAATCCATGGCTGACCATCTTAGGCGTTAAAAAACGCACTGGTATGGATAAAGTTATTTTTGGTGATACCTGCACAACTTTGATAGGTAAAGTTAAAAGTCCTATGCTCGTTGTACCTCTTAACTATAAATCGTTTAAACTAAATTCTGTTGTTTATGGCTGGGATGGTAAGTCGGCTGAAGTACATCAGCTTAATGCGCTCAAAGAAATGATGGGAGATGATGAATCTTATTTAACTGCATTAAATGTTTCTCATTACGATGAACAAGTAGATAAAAACGCTGCTTCTTTTAAATTTGCTCTTAAAAAAATGTTCCCTAATCAACATACAGATCTGAAACAGGTAATGGGACTTGACAAAGAAGTTGAATTTGAAAAAGCGGTTAAGAAAATTAAACCTGATGTGCTGGTGGTATATGCGCACCACTATAATGTCTGGCAGAATATTTTCCATAAGCGCTTTTCAAGATATGCCCTTAAATTCAGTCAGTCTCCAGTACTGGTAGTGGCTTAATAGATAAACGATGGAAATATCTACTCTTACTATAGCTGAACTGAAACCTCAAACTGATAATGCTTGTCTGCATTGTGGTTTGCCATGTGATAGCCATAAAATTACTGAAAATGGAAATAATTTCTGTTGTTCAGGTTGTGCAGCGGTCTATCAGTTGCTCAACGAAAATAACCTGTGCGATTATTACAATGATGGAAAAGGTCTTACACCCGAGGCAACAGATAAAGGTGAATTCGATTATATTAATGAGTCTGGAACTGTTGAGAAATTTATTGCTTTCTCTCAGGGTGATGCCGTTCAGTTTAAATTTATTATCCCGGGGATGCACTGTAATTCCTGCATCTTTTTATTGGAACGACTTGAAAGATTTAATCAAGGCATTCTCTCATCAAGAGTCGATTTTTTTAATAAAGAACTTTTGGTCACTGTCAAAAAACAAGCCGTTAAATTATCTGAAATAATCGCTCTTTTATATCATCTGGGATACAAACCTGATTTAACACTGTCCAATGATGCTGGTGTTAAAAAAACAAAGATTTCTACCAGAGCTATTAAAATAGGTATTGCTGGATTTTGTTTTGGGAATATCATGATGCTCAGTTTTCCTGAGTATCTTGGTTTGTCTTTAGATGCAGGTAGTCTGGTGCTTAAAAGATGGTTCGATTTTATTAGTCTGGGCTTGTCGCTGCCAGTTCTTTTGTACTGCGGTAGCGAGTTCTTTGAAAGTTCTTATAAAGCCATTCGTCAAAGAACACTTAATATCGATCTTCCAATTGCCCTGGCTGTTGTTGCTACTTTCGTAAGAAGTTTATACGAACTCTTCATCAACCATCAGTCTGGTTACTTTGATAGTATGACTGGTATTGTATTCCTTCTGTTAACTGGCAGATATTTCCAGGATCTTACATACCATTCTTTAACATTTGATCGCGACTATAAATCGTATTTTCCGCTGTCTGCCCGACAGATTATAGAGGGCGTTGTTAAAGTTGTGAATATTCGACAACTGAAAACTCATGATATTATTGAATTGCGCAATGGAGAACTCTTGCCAGCCGATGCTTTGCTTATTTCTGATTATGCAACTGTCGATTATAGTTTTATTACAGGTGAATCAAAACCTGTTGCATTAAAAAATGGAGAAAAAATTTATGCTGGTGCCAAGATCAGTGGCAATGCCGTCCGCATGGAGCTTGTTTCCTCAACCGATAATAGTCGTTTAGTTAAGCTTTGGGCAGTTGAGAAAGATAAAGAAGAACAAGATAATTCTCTTACCGAAAAAATTAATTATTACTTTACTTTGGGTCTACTGTTGGTAGGAGCATTTGCTTTCGTTTATCAGTATCATGTAAGCGGACTAACAGAAGCATTCAAATCATTAACCAGTGTTTTAATCGTTGCATGTCCCTGTATTTTATTGCTGGCAACTACATTTGCCAATGGTCATTTGCTCAGAACACTCAAAAGCAGAGGGATGTTTGTAAAGAATAAGAACACTCTGAGTACGCTTGCTTCTTGTGATACAATCGTTTTTGATAAAACAGGTACTCTTACTGATAATAAGAATTTTGAAATTGAAAATGTAAGCAATTTAAATGCCGACGAGCTTTTAAGTATTGGTTTACTTTGCCATCAGTCTGTTCACCCATACAGTGCTGCTATCAGCAAATTATATTATAAGTCTTCTGATAAAGAACTTTCCGCCTATACAGACGTTGTAGGAAAGGGATTACAAGGTAGGATAGGAGGTCAAACATTTAAAGTAGGTTCAGCGGCCTTCTTGAATGTTGGACAACCTGAGAGTTTAAAGCATGGTGTTTTACATGTTGAAATCAACTCTGAATACAGAGGCTATTTTGTGCTAATTCATAAAATCAGACCAGAAACCAATAATATTACCGAAATATTGAAGAACGAAGGGTATGATTTATATCTGTCCAGTGGTGATAACGAACTTAACAAAGAAATTAATCCTCTGCCATTTACTTCGACATTGATACATCAAACGCCAGAGGATAAAGTGGCTCTGGTTCAAAAACTCAGATCAGAGGGTAAAATTGTTTGCATGACAGGAGATGGACTCAATGATGCGCCAGCGCTTAAAGAGGCCAATGTTGCAATTTCTGTAGCCGATAATGAGAACGCCTTTTTCCCGGCTTGCGATGTTCTGCTTACCGCTCCAGCCTTATCTGGTTTTCCAAAACTGTTGAAGTTTATTAAAGCGTCGCGCTGGGTGATTATCATAAGTTTTGCCTTCTCTCTGGTTTACAATGTGATTGGTTTATACTATGCTATTACGGCACAATTATCGCCATTGACAGCGGCTATTCTTATGCCAAGCAGTTCGTTTACCATGTTGATATTGACATGGGTGCTAACAGCGGTTATTGCAAGAAATCAGTTAGGGAAGTTAAAGGCTTAAGTCTCTTTTGTTGCCCTTTTTTACTGCTATCTGTTAGATAATTTTCAAGTCTGTTTTTTTAACCTAAATAGTACAATTTAAATGCTACAACCTGGGTTTTTACCTCTGATTGAAGCTATATCTCTGTTCATTTTCAAATATTTACAAAAACTGACCATTGTCACCTTTTTTTACTGACTGCGGTCATAATGCACCGAACATACTTAAAATAATTTTGAAGCATGGAAATCATGATCATTTTAATCAGCGCAAGTCTGCTCTTAGCCCTGTTTTTCCTGTATATGTTTATCAAGGCATCCCGCAAAGGACAGTTCAAAGACACATACACACCATCAGTTAGAATTCTTTTTGAAGACAACGACATTAAAAATTGACAACTTATCCAAAATAATATGAATAATAAAGAAACCTTTCATTATGACAACAAGATTGTAAAATGGTTTGCCTACGCAACCATGTTATGGGCTTTAGTAGGGATGCTGGTAGGATTACTGGTAGCCTTTCAATTAGTTTTCCCGGATTTAAATCTGGATCTGGCACAAACCACCTTTGGTCGTACGCGTCCCTTGCACACCAATGCTATTATCTTTGCCTTTGTTGGTAATGGTATTTTTATGGGTGTTTACTATTCGCTTCAGCGTCTGTGTAAAACCAGAATGTTTAACGATACTCTCAGTAAGATTCACTTCTGGGGCTGGCAGTTAATCATTGTTCTTGCAGCTGTTACCCTATTAGCTGGTTTTACCACAGGTAAAGAATATGCAGAACTTGAATGGCCAATCGATATTTTAATTACCATTATCTGGGTAGTATTTGGCTGGAACATGTTTGGTACTATTCTTAAAAGAAGAGAACGTCACCTTTATGTGGCTATCTGGTTCTATATCGCAACTTTTGTTACTGTTGCTGTATTGCACCTTGTAAACTCTTTTGAATTACCATATAGCTGGATTAAAAGTTATAGCTGGTATGCTGGTATGCAGGATGCTCTGGTTCAATGGTGGTATGGTCACAACGCGGTTGCGTTCTTCCTTACTACTCCATACCTGGGTTTAATGTATTACTTCTTACCTAAAGCTGCTGACAGACCAGTATATTCATACAGATTGTCTATCATTCACTTCTGGGCATTGATTTTCTTATACATTTGGGCTGGTCCACACCACCTGTTATACACCTCACTTCCTGATTGGGCTCAATCTTTAGGTGTTGTATTTTCTGTGATGCTGATTGCGCCATCTTGGGGTGGTATGATTAATGGTCTCTTAACCTTAAGAGGTGTATGGGACAAAGTAAGAGAAGATGTGGTACTTAAATTTATGGTGGTAGCTGTTACTGCTTATGGTATGGCCACTTTCGAAGGTCCGATGCTGTCTTTCAAAAACGTGAATGCTATTGCTCACTTTACCGACTGGATCGTAGCACACGTTCACGTTGGTGCTCTTGGATGGAATGGTTTCTTAACCTTCGGTATCCTGTATTTCTTAATTCCTAAATTGTTTAAAACTACTCTTTATAGCAAATCACTTGCTAATACTCACTTCTGGTTAGGTACACTTGGTATTCTTCTTTATGCAGTTCCAATGTATTGGGCTGGTTGGACACAAAGTTTAATGTGGAAAGAGTTTACCGATGATGGTACTTTAAAATACCAGTTCCTTGAAACTGTTGTACACCTGAAACCATTCTATTTGTTGCGTTCTATCGGTGGAACTTTATACTTTGTTGGTGCAATCATCATGGTATATAACCTGATTAAAACCATCAAATCTGGTGTTGCTGTTGATGATGAAGCTGCAGAAGCTGCTCCATTGTCTGCTGAGTATGTGCCACACCATACTGAACACTGGCACAGATGGGTTGAACGTAAACCTGTTCAGTTATTAGTATTCTCATTAATCGTGATTCTGATAGGTGGTGCCGTAGAATTTATTCCATCGTTCTTGATTAAGAGCAATGTGCCTACTATCGCAAGTGTTAAACCATATACTCCGCTTGAATTACAAGGTCGCGATATCTACGTTAGAGAAGGTTGTTATACCTGTCACTCTCAAATGGTTCGTCCATTTAGAAGTGAAACTGCCAGATATGGTGAATATTCTAAAGCTGGTGAATTCGTTTACGACCATCCATTCCAATGGGGTAGTAAACGTACCGGTCCGGATTTAGCTCGTGAAGGTACTGCTAAAATCGGTAGAGGTAACTCATGGCACTTTAATCACATGTACGAACCAAGTGCAACTTCTCCAGGTTCTATCATGCCAAGATACCAATGGTTATTCGAAAACGATATCGATATGGACATAACCGAAGCTAAAATTAAAGCTATGCAAACTTTAGGTGTGCCATACGAAAAAGGTTACGAAAAAATAGCAAACGAAGACTTGAAAAAGCAAGCTGAAGAGATTGTTGCTGATCTTAAAAAGGACAATATCAAAGCCATGCCAAACAAAGAAATTATTGCTGTGATTGCATACCTGCAAAGACTTGGTAAAGATATCAGCGCCGAACCTCAAGCTCAGAAATAAATTAGAAAAGGTTAAATTGAAAATATAAAGTACTCCGTGGTTGAAACCACAGCGGAATTGGCCACGGAGTTTTAATTTAAAATCATGAAATTTATACATTATCTCGAAAATATCTCAGGCGTTAGCATCTATCCGCTGACATCCTTATTTATCTTTTTTCTGTTCTTTGTCGGCCTCCTTTGGTTCGTACTTAAAACAGATAAAAATTACCTGAAAGAAATAGAACAATTACCTTTTGACAACAAAAACCAATAAACCAATTATGATCAATTTAGTTAAAAAAATATCAATATTCTCCCTGCTCATGATGGGAGTCAGCGCATATGCTCAGGATGCAGCTGCAGCGACTGCCGCTGTTGCTGAAAAAGCACCTGAATCTGCTGGAAATAATCCTCTTTTCATCTCTATGGCAGTTTTAACAGCAGTGCTTTTATTTGTCATCGTTATTTTATCTGCAGTTCTTAGAACTTCTGTTAAAACAAAAATCAGAGAAGTATTAAGCGCTAAAACAGTTCAGTCTGTTGTTGCCGCTTTGTTTATTTTTGGTGCTCAGAGCTCTTTTGCTCAGGCTGCTGCAGAAACTAAAGAAAGTATGTATGTCGATACTGCCATTGGCGGTATGCATCCTATGGCATTCTATTCTTTGTTTATCGTTTTATTACTTGAATTATTCGTCATTCTATGGTTGTGCCTCATGATTCTTAGAATTATCGTTAAACGTGAAGCTGCTTCAGTGGTTGCTCATAACGAAAAACCTTCTCAGTCTAGTTTCAATCTTTTCATTTCAAGAAAGATCTTCGGTGTTAAGCCAGTTGAAACAGATAAAGATGTGATGCTTGATCACGATTATGATGGTATCAGAGAATTGGATAACGATTTACCACCATGGTGGAAATATGGTTTTTACTTTACCATTATCTCTGGCGTTATTTATCTGATAGGTTACCACGTTACAGGTTCTTTTAAATCCAGTCAGGAAGAATATACTACTGAAATGGCTGAAGCAGATGCAAAAGTTGCAGCTTACAGAACCAAAATGGCAATGAATGTCGATGAAACCAATGCTGTATTCTTAACAGAAAGTGATAAAATCGCAAAAGGAGGTGAAATCTTCGCTTCTAAATGTGTTGTTTGTCACGGCGATAAAGGTCAGGGTGGTATCGGTCCGAACTTTGCCGATAACTACTGGATTTATGGTGGTAAACCAGGTGATTTGTTTAAAACTGTAAAGAATGGAACTAATAAAGGGATGAAATCTTGGAAGGATGAATTAAGTCCTGTGGAGATTCAAAACGTAATTAGTTATATCCATACTTTCAAAGGTACTAACCCTCCAAACCCTAAAGCTCCGGAAGGCAATCTTTTCGAAGAAACTGAGGGAGCCGCTACCGATAGTACTGTTTCTGCAGTAATTGATTCTACAAAAAACATCGAAGTTAAATAATAATAATAGATATTCAGGATACCATGAATGAACAGGAACATATTGATCAGTCTTACAGAGACTCCATCGGTACAATAGGAAAAGACGGTAAACGCAAATGGGTTTTCCCATGGCAGCCAAAGGGTAATTTCTATAATGCCCGTACTTTTATTACCATCTTTTATCTGACTGTATTGTTTGGATTACCCTTCTTAAAGGTTAATGGTCATCCAATGTTCCTGTTCAACATCCTGGAACGTAAATTTATTCTCTTTGGGGCTATTTTCTGGCCTCAGGATTTGGTAATTTTTGGTGTAGCCATGATTACCTTTATGCTCTTTATTGTTCTGTTTACGGTTGCATTTGGTCGGATTTTTTGTGGCTGGGTATGTCCGCAAACTGTATTTCTCGAAATGGTATTCCGTCGGATTGAATACCTGATTGATGGCAATAGCTCTCAACAAATTAAATTAAAAGCTAGTCCGTGGACGAGCGAAAAGATCTTTAAAAGAACGCTTAAGCACAGTATTTTTTATGCCATTGCGTTCCTTATTTCCAACACTTTTCTGTCATACATTATAGGTATAGACGAATTATTCAAGATAATTACAGAACCAGTCTCTCAACATGCGAAAGGCTTCACAATGATTCTAATTTTCAGTGGGGTTTTCTATTTTGTTTTTGCCTGGTTCCGCGAACAAGTATGCATCATTGCTTGCCCTTACGGACGATTGCAGGGTGTTATGCTTGATAAAAACTCAATCGTTATCTCTTACGATTACAAACGTGGAGAACCTCGTGGACACCAGAAAAAAGGCGTTAACGATCCTAGTAAAGGTGATTGTGTGGATTGTGGTATGTGCGTTAGAGTTTGCCCAACTGCTATCGATATTCGCAATGGTACTCAGCTGGAATGTGTTAACTGTACAGCCTGTATTGATGCTTGTGATGAGATCATGGTGAAAATGGATAAGCCTAAAGGTCTTATTCGTTATGCGAGCGAAAATGCAATCTCTATAGGGAAATCTAAAGGCTTTAACTGGAGAACCAAAGCGTATTCAGTTGTGCTTGTAATTCTGCTGGGTGTACTTACTTTCTTGTTGGCTAGTCGCGAAAATATTGAAACTACTATCCTGAGAGCTCCAAGTATTTTATATCAACAAATAGATAGTACACATTATCAGAATTTATATTTGATTAAAACCATCAATAAAACGTATGGTGAAGTTAAACTTGAATTGAAAGTAGTGAAACCGGAAGGCGCCTACATCAAACAAGTTGGAGACAATATCCGAATTAAACCGGAATCAAAATACGATGGTCAGTTTTTCCTGATTGTTCCTGAAAGTCAGATGACTGGTCATAAAACCAAAGTAGTAGTGGATGTATACCTCGATGGTAAAAAAATCGAGCGCGTCAAAACTAACTTCCTTGGACCAATTTATAAGTAAACCCCCTTCAGACGATGAACTTTAAATATTTTATTATTGGAATCTACCTGGTCTTTGTCGGACTCATTGTAATGATGGTCCTTAAAAGTTGTAACCAGAAGGTAGAACTTGAAACCAAAAATTATTACAATGAGGAACTCAAGTACCAGGAACAAATTGATGCTAAACTTGCTGGAAATGCCTACACGGATTCTTTCAGTGTAAGCGAAAAGGATTCAAAAATTTATATTTCTCAACCTTCATCTGTGAAAGCAGATTCCATTGTGCTTAAGTTTAATAAACCTGATGATCAGGCTTCAGACACCCTTATTTCTTTTAAAAGTGCAGTTATTTCCCCATTGGATAAGCATCTTTTTAAAACTAAAGGTATTTATAATTTAAGTATTCGTGTTTATCAGGCAGGTAAACCAATGCTGGTCGAGAAAAAAATTAAATTGTAAAATGTTGATCAACGGTCTGCTTTTCGGACTTATTTCGACGCTCCATTGTGCCGGTATGTGCGGTCCCCTGGCAATGATGATTCCTTCTAAGGTAAAACACAATGCTTTTTTGTTTGCCTTGAATTATCAGTTGGGTAGAATTGCAGTATATGTCGGTATCGGTAGTATTGTATTCGCTGTCGGTATGTCTTTTTCTGTATTCAGAATGCAACAGGGACTCTCAGTGGTACTCGGTAGCTTTATGGTATTGTTTGCCTTGTTTGGTTTGTTTAAAGTTCCAACTCCCCAGCTGGTAGATAAACCTTATAAAAAGATAGTTTCAAAATTTGCTTTCTACCTAGGTAAAGGCAATACAGGCTCTGCATTTGTATTAGGTGCACTGAACGGCCTATTGCCTTGTGGAGCTATCTATATTGCAGCGGCTTATTGCGCAACTTTTACTAATGCTTTAGATGCGGTGACTTATATGACACTTTTTGGAATTGGTACTTTGCCGGTATTCATTGGTGCATGGCTGTTTGTGTCCAATAAGTTATCGGTTAAACTTAAACAATTTAGAGTTGTCTATAAATTTCTGCCGCTTTTGGTAGGTGCATTAATGATTTTAAGAGGTATCGATTTAGGAATTCCTTATTTAAGTCCTGAACTTAGTCAGGATACCCAGAAAACTGAAGTTAAAAATTGCTGTAAACATTGATATGAACAAGATCAATTATAATGAAATATTGCAGGGCATGTTCATAGATGCAACCGAAGGAATCATTGTTAGTAATTCTGAAGGAAGATTGATACTCTCAAATCCCAAAGCTTTGCAAATGTTTGGTTACACAGAGGATGAGATGTATGAATTGAAAATCGAAGATCTTATTCCTTCCAGGTACCGCCCGCAACATACTGCTTACCGGGATAATTATTATAAATCGCCTGCCCCGAGAAATATGGGAGCTGGTAGAGATTTATCGGCGGTTAAAAAAGATGGGGAAGAGTTCCCTGTCGAAATTAGTTTAAGTTACGTAAGGTCGAATTCAGATATGCTGGTAGTGGCTTTTGTTATTGATATTTCTGAAAGAAAAAAGAAAGATGATGAACTAAAAGAAGCCAATGAACTGTTGAGAAAAACAAGTTTCCAGTTGTCTAAACTCAATCTTGAACTGGAACAAAAAGTACAAGAAAGAACTCTTGAATTAGCTGAGATGATTAGGAAACTAACTGAGTCAAAAAAGGAAGTCGACCTTGCTCTGGAGAAAGAAAAAGAGCTCAACAATTTAAAGTCAAGGTTCATTAGTACAGCTTCGCATGAGTTTAGAACACCTTTGGCAACCATCATGTCTTCTGTTTCTCTCTCAGGGAAATACGCAGAGAGTATGGACAAAGAAAAGATGTTTAAACACATCGACAGAGTGAAAAGTTCTGTTAACCATCTGACTGATATATTAAATGATTTTCTGTCACTGGATAAGCTCGAGGAAGGCGTTGTGATGGCCAATCCCGAAAACATCTTTTTAAATGCCGCAATCAACGAAATGATTGATGAATTAAAGGGGATTGCCAAAGCTGGACAGAAGTTTATTTATACAGGCTTACAAACCAATGATCAGATCTTTATTGATAGAAGAGTTTTGAAAAATATATTACTCAATCTCTTAAGTAACGCAATTAAATACTCTAACGAAAACACTCTGATAGAGATAAAAGCTAAAAGGGATTTTAACAATTTGTTTATTGAAATTAAAGATCAGGGTATTGGGATTCCTGTAAAAGATCAGGCTCATATTTTTGAAAGATTTTACAGAGCCAATAACATCGGCAATATTCAAGGTACAGGTTTAGGTTTAAACATTGTAAAAAAGTATGTTGAGATGTTGAAAGGTGAAATAAATTTCAAAAGTATTCCCGAAAAAGGTACTACATTTACACTCAAATTTCCAATTTAAGTATGGCTAATATTTTATTAATTGAAGACAACGACGATATGAGGGAAAACACCTCAGAAATACTCACTCTTGCTGGTCACCACGTTGAAACTGCCAGCAATGGCAAGGAAGGTGTTATAAAAGCACAATTAAAGACGCCTGAGTTAATTATATGTGATATTATGATGCCGGAACTTGACGGCTATGGGGTGTTACACATGCTAAACCGCGACCCAAATACGAATCATATTCCGTTTATTTTTCTTACCGCAAAAGCCGATCGTGCTGATGTAAGAAAGGGGATGGAATTAGGTGCTGATGATTATGTCACCAAGCCTTTTGATGATGTGGAACTATTGAGTGCTGTGGATACCCGACTTAAGAAGTCGAACCTCATGCAGTCGCACAATTTTAGCAATGGTCCCGAAGGTTTTGAGAATTTTATTAAACAGGTAAAAACTATCGAGGAGTTTACTAAAATTGATGTCAATAACAAGACTAAAACCTATAAGAAAAAGGATATTATCTATTCGGAAAGCAATACGCCACTTTATCTTTTTTACATAGAAAAAGGGAAGGTGAAAACTGTAAAGAACAATAAACAGGATAAAGAATTAATTACTGGTCTGTACAATGAAGGTGAGTTCTTTGGCTATGTCACCTTGTTCGAAAACAATGCCTATGATGATGAAGCTATCGCTATGGAAGAAACGGTTTTAAAGTTAATTCCTAGAGACGATTTCTTTAAATTGATTTATCAAAATCGTGACGTAGCAAACACTTTTATGAAATTGCTTAGCAAAGAAGTAAAAGAGAAGGAAGAGCGCTTGTTGAAGATAGCCTATGACAGCGTTAGAAAAAAGGTGTCAGAGAGCTTGTTGATGCTGAAAGATCGTTATGGTAAGTCAGATTCAGAGATTTTTAGTTTTCCGATTTCCAGAGAAGATCTGGCACATATTGCAGGAACAGCTACTGAAACCCTGATCAGAACCCTGACAGATTTTAAAGATGAAGGTATTGTTGAAATTAAAGGCAGTACGATAACGATTGTTAACATCGATAAGCTGCGTTCTATGAAGAATTAAGCCTGTAAAGTTTAGACAAAAAAAAATTGGAAACCGCAGAACGATTTCCAATCTTTTCACAATATAAATTTTATTTAATGATACAAAATTAGGGGGCGGATTTTTCTAAATCTGATTAATTCGACAATGATTAATAGATTTTCGGAAAATGAGTCGTTTTTTTAGATTAACGGAAAATGGCCTGTTTACAACAAATTTAATCTCTTGTATACTGTATCTCTATAGGTTTTACCTATTGGGATAAATTTGTCGAAGTAGGAGATACAGTTGTCTTCGATATTATTGATTTTGTCGATTCTTATGATAAATGAACGGTGGACTCTAAGGAATTCTTTGGATGAAAATTTTTGTTCCATAGAATGCATGGTGGAATGTACTACAAACTTTTCTTTTTCGGTATTGAGGGTCACATAATCACCTAAACCTTCTATCCATAGAATATCAGATTTGTTCACCCGGATAATAATATTACCTTTTTTGATGAATAAAGTTTCATTATCGCTATGGTCAAGTTTATGCTTTTCTGTAACAGCTTGAGCTTTGTTAACCGCGGTAATGAATCGCGGAAGAGTAATGGGTTTTACCAGATAATCAAGCACATTCTGCTCATAAGCTTCCAGAGCGAATTCTGTGTGAGAAGTAGTCAGAATGATGATTGGTCGGGGCTGACTCAGGGCTCTGATGAATTCCATGCCATTTAACTCAGGCATTTCAATATCAAGAAAAACCAGGTCAACAGGGTTAGATGTAATAAACGACAATGCCTGAATGGCATCGTTGAAAGTTCCGACAATGTCCAATGAGTCAACTTTGCTGGCACATTGTTTAGTTGCTAATAAAGCAATCTCGTTGTCGTCAATAATTATACATTTCATCATAGCTTTCTAAATCTCAAATCAGTCTTTGTACTTTGTTTCTAATAATTTATTTAAAATCGGGTAATAGCTATGCAAAGAAGTATCTATAGCTTTAAGCTTGTTTGTCAGGGTGTCTGATATTCTGTTGCTTTTGGCTTCTTCGATGATGTTAGAGAGGTTTTCAGACAGGTCGCGCCTGTTGAAAATGTCCATCGAAGACTTCAATTTATGGGCAATCTCAGCAATTTTCACATACTCATATTCTTCACAAGCTCGCTGCAAATTTAGGATTTCTTTTGGAACCTGATGTATAAAAAGTAAAATCATTTCTTTTTCGAACTCAATATTGCCATTCGAAAGTTCATAAAGATAGTTTAAATTAATCTCTGGGGTCTCGTTTGAATTCATAATAGTATCAATGGTTTCGCTTTGTTTGTTTTCAATTGGAAGGAGGCTTGAGATTTTGTCAAATAATTCTTTTTGATTAAAAGGTTTAGAAATAAAATCATTCATCCCCACTCTGATGCATTTTTCTTTTTCTCCCACAATAGAGTGTGCTGTCATCGCAATGATCGGAACATGTAACTTTAACTCTCTTCGGATGATTGTAGTTGTCTGATAACCGTCGAGTTCAGGCATTTGTATGTCCATTAATATCAAATCAAATTTTTGATGCTTTAGTACATTAAGACCGAGCTGACCATTGTCGGCGATTATGACCTCAAATCCGAAATTGTTTAATACATTTTTTGCCAGTTTCTGATTCAATGGATTGTCCTCTATCAACAGGATGCTTTTGTTTTTGGTTTTTTGATGATTCTCTAAGATGATTTCATTTTTTAGGAATGAATCACTCTCACATTTTAAAACGTGTAAATTAAATGAAAATTCAGATCCTACGCCAATCTCCGACTTCATGTCGAGTTTGCCTCCGAGTAATTCTATCAGGTTTTTTGAGATGCTTAATCCTAATCCTGTGCCCTCATATTTTCTGTTTATTTCATTATTTACCTGATTGAATCTTTCAAAAATATCTTTCTGTTTTTCCTGAATAATCCCAATACCGGTATCCTTAACTTTAAATTCTATTTCATACAAAGAGTTTTCGATTTTCACAACTTCCGCACTTAAAATTACTTCTCCTTTTTCTGTGAATTTAATGGCATTACCCACCAAATTGATAAGAATCTGATTTAGTCTCAAAGCGTCACATAAAACAGTTTCAGGTATGCGTGGATCTGTTTCTACGATAAAGTTTAAGTTTTTCTGTGAAGCACTTAGCTTTAACAAATCATGGACATTCTTAAAAGTCTGTCGAATATCTGTTGGTGTGCTTTCTATTTTAATAACGCCTGATTCGATTTTTGAAAAGTCTAGAATGTCGTTAATAATAGATAAGAGATTCTCTGCGGCTATTTTAACTGAGTTGGCAAACTCGCTTTGTTTGTTGTTGAGACTGGTCTGTAATATGAGCTGAGTAAATCCAATAATGGCATTCATTGGCGTTCTGATCTCGTGACTCATATTGGTTAGGAATTGGTCTTTTGATTTAACAGATTCTTCAGCTTCTTTTTTGGCTTTAATTAGTTCTTCTTCGGCCTCTTTTCTGTCAATGAATGCGCCGATTTGTAAACCGAAACTTTCTATCATCTGAAGAATATTATAATCGTCCTTCTTTTTCTGGAAACTGAAGAATTCCATGACACCGATTACTTCATTCCTGAATAGGATAGGGAAGACAAGTGCTGATGTTAGTCCGATTTCTTCAATGCTACTGCGGTTAATCAAGAGCGTCTGACCGCTAAGGTCAACTAACCATTTCGGTTTTTTACTAACCCAAACATAGCCTGGCAATCCTTCGCCTTTGCCAAATTCAAATCGTCTGGTCTGGTGTTCAAACTCGAAAATTGGCCTGTTGTTATGGTTGTATATTTTAGGGTGACTCAGCTTGTTTTTTTTAGGGTCTAGCGACCAATATACACTGACATCCCATTCCAAATGTAGGCAGATTTGATGAGCTATTTTTTTAATTGAGTTTTCAATTGCTTCGTTTTCTGAGATAATTGAAATTAATCTGGTCTCTATGGTTAGTCGTTCCAGGGCATTTTTCTTTTCAGTAATATCGTGTTGTATGGCGATGTACTGGTAGGGCTGACCTTTTTTGTCGAGAAAAGGAATAATACTGCAGTCTACCCAGTAATGATTCCCCGCTTTATTGCGATTTTTGATTTCGCCATGCCATACTTTTCCATTAGTAATTGTTTGCCACAGCTCAGTGAAAAAATTCTGGGGATGGTAGCCAGAATTGAGGATTCTGTATGGTTGACCAAGTAATTCTTCTTTGATGTATTTTGAAGAAGCACAAAATTTTTCGTTGGCAAATTTGATAAATCCATCCCTGTCGGTAATAGCAACTTCTGCAGATTGGTCGAGGGCAAATTTGTATGAGGCTAAATCAATTTCCGTTTGATTGATTCTGTCATGGATCAACTGATTGAGCTCTGTTTGCAGGTTTTTGTTTTGTTTTCTTAACTCCAGAAGTACAGTTACCTGAGAAGCGATTTTTTTGAGTGTTTCAACCTGTTCTGGATATAAGTGTTTGGGACTTGTGTCCAATATGCAGATAGACCCAATGTTAAAACCCTCTTTGGTGGCAATAGGAACACCGGCAAAAAAACGAAAGTTAGGGTGACCGACTACCATCGGACTCATACTGAACTCTGGGTCCTTCATAGCATCTGGAATTTCTACATAATCTTTGGATTTTACTACTGTATGACAGAAGTCAAAATCGTTTTGCATGTCGTAAATGCTTAACCCTATTTTGGTTTTAATGTAATGTCTTTTGCCTTCAATTATTGAAAGGATGGCGACGCCAGTTTGTCCAATATAAGCAGCCAGTTTGATGAGAGGCATTAACTCGTGTTCTGGCATTTTTTCCAGAATATTAAAGTTAATAAGCGCCTCTAATCGCTCTCTTTCGTTGTCCGGTAGCGGGATGTTGTGATTCATGTTTTGCAATAACTCGTCGTTCAGAGGCACTTTAACATATGGATACAATTCCCTCATTTTCTTTGTTCAAATATAGGACTAGAAGATTGTTTTTTGTAAAATCTATAAAAATTGTTTTCTGAATTTTGAGACAGCTCTTGTATTAAGTATAAGGCGAGAATGAATTGTTAAATCTTTACTCTGTGATTGAAAGCACATTTGGGAAAAAATGTTAATATAATTGAATAATTTCTGTTGCACCGAGAAAAAACGTGGGTTTTGGTCAAAATGCCTTTATTTTTCAAGGCTTTTGTCATTTTTCTGTCATTTTCATTTGTCTAAAAAAAGCATCCATATTCCGAATTAGAAGTACCAATAATCGAAATTTTCAAAATGCTGTATATAGCCTCTCTATTTTCGTTACATAAATTATTTTATAGCATTATGGATAAAAACTACAAATTCAAAACCTCTCTTCGTTTAGTGCTTGCGGTGCTATTCGTTGGGTTTGTCGGGTCGCTATCGGCACAATTGTCCGGTACCTACACGATCGACAACACGGCGGCAACCGGAGGTACTAACTTTGCCAACTGGGCTGATTTCAGATCTGCCATTGTTACTAACGGCGTAAATGGTGCTGTGACAGTTAATGTTGTCACTGACATTACTGGCTCTCAAGTTAGTTTCCCTGCAATTACAGGTGCGTCTTCTACAAATACTATTACTATCAATGGTAATGGTAAATTTCTTGCTGCCTCTGTTTCAGATGCTGTTATCTTGTTAGACGGTGCAGACTATTTTACATTCGATGGTCTGGTTGTAAGAAACACTTCAACATCTGTTAACGTACAAGGTTTCAGATTCCAGAACAATGCCGATTACAATACTATCCAAAATAGTACAATCGAGTTCAGTGCTCTGGCAACTGGTTCTACAACAGGTGGTGCATTTATCTCGTTTGCAACCTCTGCTACGAACATGACTACAACAAGTTCTACAAACCATGGTGCTTATAATACTATTTATAACAACTTGATGAGAACTACTAACGTTAACAGTCCTGGTCCTGCTTTTGGTATCGCAATTCAAGGTAGTAACTCCTCTTATTCTAGTACTGCTCAGAATAACACTATCAGCAACAACACGATTCAAAACTTCAGTGCAAGAGCTATCAGATGTTTCTATTCTAATGGTAATCAAATCTTGAACAACGATATCTCCAGAACAAATGCTACTTCATACAATTCTCAGTCTACCATTTATGGTATCGATATGGAATACTCTTATGCAAGTACAAGAGCTTCTAAAATCGAAGGTAACAATATTCACGATTTGCCTTTCTTAGGTGCTACTGTTTCTAGTGCTCCTTCTACTATCTATGCTTTCTATACCTACTTTAACTATGGTAACTCTACCTACAGATATAGTGTTAGCAACAACACTATTAAAAAGTTAAGAGCTACAAGTTACATGTACTTAGGTTATAACTATTACAACTACTATTTCGATCTAATTGGTAACAATGCTGATGATAACGATATCACTATCAGTACTTCTTCTGCTTATCAGTTCTATGGTTGGTACAATGGTTATTCTCAAAACGAATACAGATACAATAATAACATCGTTCAGAATTGTGATGGTGGTTACTGGTGGTATGGTATCAGAAACTC
>JACCDH010126489.1_pt1 | contig 26006 bp, 21 predicted proteins | sample 7442481 | NCBI WGS metagenome assembly JACCDH01 (sample SAMN15323433, study PRJNA562643) | freshwater metagenome | isolation source: river surface water | place: USA:Blue River Watershed | collected 2017-08-15 | reverse complement strand
CCGTGAAGATGCCCGCACGGGACAGCAGCGAAGCCAGTTTTCCGGAAATGTTCTTCATGGTTCTCAAAAACTTCCAAGTCTCGGTTAGATCCCACACCTTTGGCTGGGGCTGTCACCAACCCGGGCCGGGCCTCACGCAGAACGCAATGCCCTTCTGATTTCCCCCGCCAGCACCTGGCGAAGTTCGGGCCGCACAAAGCGACCCACTTGCACTTTTCTTCCCCTGCCGGACAACTCGATCAGGCTGTGTTCACCGGCCTTGGGCTCGACACGAACCCACTGCCGCTCGAACTCGGCCCGCTCCAGGCGTCCTGCGGTTTCACACTCCACCACGAGGCTGGCGCCCTGCAGCGAGATCCACTCGCCGTCGGTGGCGTGGCGGGCATAGACCATGAAGGCCACACCCACCGCCAGCAGCTCCAGTCCAGCAAAGGCCAGCACCATCGGCGTGCCCATCTGCCAGAAAAACAGACCGATGGCCAGCGAGACCGCGCTCAGCACCAGATACACCGCCAGCAGCTGCGCGGGCGAGACGGAACAATTGCGCCGCAGCCGCCAGCTGACGCTGGGACCCGACACCTGAGCGAACTGGTAAGCCGGATGAGACACGGATCAACTTTCTGCAAGCCTACGCCTGACCACAGGGCAGGGAGATGAAATCCCAACGATTTTAGCCGACTTGGAAACCGGCTTTGACATTTCTCAAAGCTTACTGCGGGGAAGAACGCCGGCTAGCCAGCATTTGACGCATGTCATCCAGACCAATCTGGCTTTGCGGCAACACCTTGGCGCGCGGCGCGGGCTTGAGCGCGTGGCCATAGACCACCTCGAAGCTCAGTCTGAGTCGGCCATCCGGGCCGCGCGTGCCACGCTCGGCCAGGGACTGCAGCCACTGGCGCTGCCAGCTGCGCGCCCGCAGGCCGGCAAAGCGCCCGGCGTGCAGATTGCGGCCCAGCTCGCGCAGCTCCTGCAAGAGGCGCTCGGGCGTCTCGTAGGTCAGGGTGATGCGCTCCATGTCCATGACCGGCTCGGCAAAACCCGCCGCCACCAGCATGTCGCCCCAGTCGTGCATGTCGGTGAACTCGTGTGCCGGCGGCGGCCAGCCCATGGCCGAGTGCAGGGCGCGCAATTCGCGCAGGCTGTCGGGCCCCAGGCAGGAAAACATCAGGAAACCATCCACCGCCAGGGCGCGGTGCCATTGCCCGATGAGGGCTTGCGGATCGGCCACCTGGTGCAGCAGCATATTGGCCCAGACCATCTGCACGCCGGCTTCGGCCGGCTGGCCAAGGTGGACCGCCGGCCCGGTCCAGCGCGCCGGCTGCCACCAGGCCGGCGCGGTTTCGGTGCGCACCCGGGCGGCCTCGGCGGCCTGCTGCGACACCAGCCAGACCGGGGCCTGGGCATAACGCGTGCGCAGCGCCTGGTGCGCCTGCAGGCCCCCGCGCAGCGGCTCCCAGTCGGCCCAGGCCTGCGGCTGCAGCCGGATGATGTCCAGGCGTTCGAGCATGCGCCGGGCCACCTCCTCGTGCAGCCAGGCCGAGGCCGCGGGCGAACGGGCCGCCCAGCGCGCAGCGGCGGCCGGGTCCAGGGTGGGGGGTTTGTCGGCGATGCTCATAAATCGAGTCGGCAGTATATTGAGCCCATGGGAGGACTCGGACAAAGGCTGCACAAAGCCTGGTTCAAGGCGGGGGCCATGGGCTGGTACCTGCCCAGCCGCTGCGCCATTTGCCGGCAGTGGTCGGCCGCGCCGGTGTGCGAGGCCTGCATCGCCCGCTTTGCCCAACCCCGGCCCCGCTGCCTGAGCTGCGCCCTGCCTGTGCCTGCGGGGGTGCAGCGCTGCGGCGCCTGCCTGCAGCACCCGCCCCCATGGAGCCCCTGCCTGTGCGCGGTCGATTACGCCTGGCCCTGGCGCGGGCTGGTGGCGCGTTTCAAATTCCGCGAACAGCCGGGCTGGGACCGGCAGCTGGCCTGGCTGATGCGCAGCGCCACCGGCGCCGAGGACGCCCTGGACGCGGCCGACCGGGTGCTGCCCATTCCGCTGTCGCGGCAGCGGCTGGCCGAGCGCGGCTACAACCAGTCCTGGCTGCTGGCGCGCCAGCTCGCGCCCGGCAAGGCCGATGCCCACCTCCTGCTGCGCATCCGCCACACCCCGCCCCAGCGCACCCTGCCGCGGGCCGAACGGCTGAGTAATCTGCAGGGCGCTTTTGCGGTGGACCCGCTGCGGGCGCACGAGGTGCGCGGGCGCCGGCTGGTGCTGGTGGACGATGTCATGACCAGCGGCGCCTCGCTGCGCGCCGCCACGCAGGTGCTGCTGCAGGCTGGGGCGGCGCAGGTGAGCGCCCTCGTGCTGGCCCGCACCGGGCTGGGGGACAGCGACGCCGACCCGCCAGCCCCGGCCTGAGCGGCTGCGACAATCGCGGCATGTTCCGCATCGTCCTCGTCGAACCCGAAATCCCGCCCAACACCGGCAACATCATCCGGCTGGCCGCCAACACCGGCTGCGCCCTGCACCTGATCGAACCGCTGGGGTTTTCCATGGACGACAAGCTCATGCGGCGCGCCGGACTGGATTACCACGAGTACGCCGAGGTCAGGCGCCATGCGGGCTGGCAGGCCTTTCTGGCACGTGAAAAACCGGACCCCACACGCATGTTCGCGCTGACCACCCGCGGCAGCCGCCATGCCCACGAAGTGGCGTTCGCGCCCGAAGACTGGCTGGTGTTTGGTTCGGAAAGCCGGGGACTGGCGCCAGAACTGCGCGACGCCTTTGCGCCCGCACAACGCATCCGCCTGCCCATGCGTGAGGGCCAACGCAGCCTGAACCTGTCGAACGCGGTGGCGGTGACGGTGTTCGAGGCCTGGCGGCAAAACGGTTTTGGCGGCGCCAGCCGCCCGGCGCTTCAGGCGTAGAGCCGCGCCAGCGATTGGGCCACGCAGACCGGCTTGTCGCTGCCCTCGCGCTCCACCGTCACATCCCACTGAACCTGAATCCCGCCATCGATCGGCGTGGCCTCGGCCAGCGTGAGGTGGGCGCGCAGGCGGCTGCCCACCGGCACCGGCGCCGGAAAGCGCACCTTGTTGAGGCCGTAATTCACCCCCATGCGGGCCTGCTGCACATGCACCGCCTCGCCCATGAATTTGGGCAGCAAGGAGAGCGTGAGGAAACCGTGCGCGATCGGCGCGCCAAACGGACCCTGCTTCGCGCGTTCAACGTCCACATGGATCCATTGCTGGTCATGCGTCGCATCGGCAAAGCGGTTGACCTGTTCCTGGGTCACCGTGAGCCAGTCGGTGGTGGCCACATGTTGGCCCACGCAGGCGGCCAGATCGGAGAGTTGGGCAAAGACTTTCATGCGGTCCACTGTAGGCAAACACACACGGCGGCCCTGTCCGTGGCGCGACAGGCTTGACCCTGCTCAAGCCCCATCGGCCACGGACGGCCCACAGTGGGCGCATGCCCGTGTCGCCGACCCCGCCCGAGACCCCCAACAGCCCGACCGGCCCCACCGGCCCCTCCCGCCGCACAGGCAGCAAGGGCCTGGAAGGCCTGAGCGCCAGCGAGGCGGCGCAGCGCCTGCGGCAGCACGGCCCCAATGCCCTGGACACCGAGCCCACACGCTCGCCACTTCGCCGCCTGCTGGACATGGGCCGCGAACCGATGTTCATGCTGCTGGTGGCGGCGGCCGTGCTCTACATCGCGCTGGGCGATCGGGTGGAAGGGCTGACCCTGTCGCTGTTCGTGCTGGCGGTGCTGGGCATGACCTTCTGGCAGGAGGGCCGCGCCGATGCGGCCCTGCAGGCCCTGCGCGGCCTGACCCAGCCGCAGGCACGCGTGCTGCGCGAGGGTCAGGTGCAGCGCATCCCGGCGCAAGCCGTGGTGCCCGGCGACCTGCTGCTGCTGGCCGAAGGCGACCGCATCGCCGCCGACGGCTGGCTGTTGCAGGCCGACAACCTGCAGGTGGACGAATCGCTGCTCAGCGGTGAATCGGTGCCGGTGGGCAAGCGCGCCGCAGCGCAGCAGCCCGCAGCGGCCCCGGCCCCGGGCGGCGAAGACACCCCCGCCGTCTTTGCCGCCTGCCATGTGGTGCGCGGGCAAGGCCTGGCCCAGGTGACGGCGACCGGCTCGGCCAGCCAGGTCGGCCAGATCGGCGCCGCACTGGCCCAGGGCCGCGAGCCGCCCAGCCCGCTGCAGCAGCAGACCGCCGCCCTGGTGCGCAAGCTCGCGCTGGGGGTGGCGCTGCTGTGCCTGCTGATGGTGCTGACCCTGGGCCTGCGGAACGGCGACTGGCTCGGCGCGCTGCTGTCGGCCACGGCGCTGGCCATGGCCTTGCTGCCCGAGGAGTACCCGGTGGTCCAGACCCTGTTTCCGGCCCTGGGCGCGCGGCGGCTCACCCGCGAAGGCGTCCTGACGCGGCGCATCGGCGCCATCGAAACACTGGGCGCGGTCAGCGTGCTGTGCACCGACAAGACCGGCACCCTCACCGAGAACCGCATGGCGGTGGCCGCGCTGGCCACGGGCGCGGCCGATGGCCCGCAGGTGCTGCACTGGATGGCCGACGGTGTGCCGGTGCTGCCTGACCGATTTCACCCCTTGCTGGAACACGCCATACTGGCCAGCGCGCCCGAGCCCTTTGACCCGATGGAGCACGCCTTCCACCGCCTGGGGGCCGAGCAGCTGCAGGACAGCGCTCACCTGCACACCGACTGGCGGCTGGTGCACCGCTACCCGCTGAGCCCCAGCCTGCCGGCGATGTCGCACATCTGGCAAACCGGCGGCAGCGCGGATGGCCTCAACGGGCACAGCGTCTCGGCCAAAGGCGCGCCCGAGGCGGTGATGGACCTGTGCCACCTGCCCCAGGCGCAACGCGGCGCTTGGCTGGAGACGGTCAACCGGTTCGCTGCGCAGGGCCTGCGGGTGCTGGGCGTGGCCCGGGCGCGCCTGAGTGGCAGCGACTTTCCGGGCAGCGCGCATGAACTGGCGTTCGAATGGCTGGGCCTGATCGGGCTGACCGACCCCTTGCGCCCGGACATCCGCGAAGCGGTGGCGCAATGCCACAGCGCCGGCATCCGCGTGGTCCTGATCACCGGCGATTACCCGGCCACCGCACAGGTGATCGCCGCGCAGGCCGGCTTGCCCGAGGGCGAGGTGCTGACCGGCGCCGAACTGGCGGCACTGGGCGATGCCGCACTGTGCGAGCGCCTGCGCCAGGTGCACGTCTGCGCCCGCATCACGCCGGCGCAGAAACTGCGGCTCGTGCAGGCCCTGCAGGCCAACGGCGAGGTGGTGGCCATGACGGGCGACGGGGTGAACGATGCCCCGGCCCTCAAGGCGGCGCATGTGGGCATCGCCATGGGGCTGCGCGGCACCGACGTGGCGCGCGAAGCGTCGGACCTGGTGCTGGTGGACGACCGCTTCAGCGCCATCGTGCACGGCATCCGGAGCGGCCGCCGCATCTTCGACAACCTGGAGCTGGCGATGCGCTACATCTTTGCCATCCACGTGCCGATCGGCCTGCTGGCGCTGTGGCCCCTGCTGGGGGGGCCTTCGCTGCTGTTGCCGCTGCACCTGGCGCTCCTGGAGCTGGTGATCGATCCGGCCTGTGCCATCGCCTTCGAGCAAGAACCCGAAGGGCCAGCGGTGATGCGTCATCCCCCGCGCGATGTCCGTCGGCCGCTGTTCGACGCCAGCACGCTGACGGTGGCGCTGCTGCAAGGCCTGTCGGTGTTGCTGGCCCTGGGTCTGGCGCTGGCTATGGGGGTGCACAGCGGCCTGGGCACGCTGCACAGCCCGATGGCCCGCAGCCTGACGCTGCTGGCGCTGGTGGGCGGCAGCGCTGCGCTGGTCTTGCTGGGCACAGGCCGCAGCTGGCGACGCCACCAGCCCTGGGCCTGGGGCCTGGCTGTGGGCAGCCTCGCGCTGCTGGCGCTGTTGATGTATTGGCCGCAGCTGGCGCAGGCCCTGGCCCTGGGCGCATTGCCCGCGTCGGCCTGGCTGGCCACGCTGGCCCTGTGCCTGGTCTGCGTGTGGGGCGCATCCCTGGGCGCGGACGCGCTGCGGCGTTCCCAGTCATGAATAACCGCGCACCCCAGCGCCGTGCTCAAGCCTCGTGCTGGCGATGGCGTCTGTGGGCGGCTTTGTCCAGATGCGCGCCGGTGGCATCGAGGGCCTGGCGGTAGCGGCGCAGGCGCGACTGCACCCGGCCCAGCAGGCTGCCGGGCGGATAGCCGCCCGGGCCCAGCTCGCCCCAGGGCAGGCCGCACAGCAGGGTCATGCCCTCGGCCACGGTGTGGGCCACATGGATGTGAAAGCGCCCCTGGGCCACGGCGTCGACCACGCGCGGGTTGAGCATCAGGTGCCGCCGGTTGCGTGCGGGCATGAGGACGCCCTGGGTGCCGTCCAGGCCGACGCGCTCGCAGCTTCTGAAAAAACCCTCGATCTTTTCGTTGATGCCACCCACAGGCAACATGTCACCGTGGGCATTGAGCGAACCCGTGACGGCCAGGCCCTGCGCCAGCGGCACGCCCGCCAGCGAGGACAGCAAGGCATACAGCTCGGCGCAGGACGCCGAATCGCCCTCGACCCCGCCGTACTCCTGCTCGAAGACCAGGCTGGCTTCCAGCGCCAGCGGGGCCTGGTGTGCAAACAGCGCCATCAGGTAACTTTGCAGGATGAACACGCCCTTGTCATGCACCGGACCGGACAGGTCCACCTCGCGGTCGATGCTCAGCAGGCCCTTCTCGCCCGCGCAGGACCGCGCGGTCACCCGCATCGGAAAGCCGAAGCTGTAGTCCCCCAGCACCACCACGCTCAGGCCGTTGACGCTGGCCTCCATGCGGCCGCTCAGGGGCAGCACGCGCTCGCCCTGCACCAGGGCGTCGAGCAAGCGCTCCTCGGGCTCGTTGTGGCGTTCGGTGCGCGCCTGGCAGGCAGCCAGTACATCCCGGCCCTGCACCAGGTCGGCCTGCCGTGCACTGGCCTGCGCGGCGCTTTCCATCACCAGCGCTTCCGCCGTCGCAAACACCGCGCTTTGGCGGAACTGATCCTGGGCCAGCCGGTGGCTGTCCTCGATCAGCAGCGCAACCGCCTCCGCCGAGAAATGCGGCAAGCCCCAGCGCGCACAGGTGCGGGCCACAAAAACCGCGGTGTCGTGCCAGGTCTGTGGCCCGGCCACGAAGCTGTCGGCAAAGTCCACCTTGCAGCGAAAGCGCCTGGCCAGCTCGGGGTCCAGCGCCTGCACCGCTTCGCACTCCTCGGGCGTGGCCAGCAGCACCAGCTTGACCTGGGCCTGCACCGCCTCGGGCGTGAGGGACACCGCGGCCACCGGCGCATAGAGCACCCCCGGCTCGTCGATTTGCAAACGCCCGCAGCGCACAAAGCGGCGCAGGCGCTCCCAGACCGGTGCATCGGTCAGCACATCGCGCAGGTGCAGCATCAGAAAGCCCCCGTGCGCGCGCAACAGGCTGCCCGCGCGGATGCGGGTGAAGTCGGTCACCAGCATCTCGCCATCGGATTCGTATTCGATGCAACCAAACAATTGGCGGTAGGTGGGGTTGTCCTCCTGCAACACCGGGGCGCCCTGCAGCCCGTGATTGTCCACCGCCACATTCACGCGCAGGCTGGCCAGCAGATCCTCCAGGGCCTCTAACCGCAAATCCTCGTCCTCGGTGTTGCCCACAAAGAGTTCCACATGCTCGAGCACCTCGGTCTGCAAGGCCTGCAGCCAGGCTTCCAGCACGGGCGCTTGCGCGGGCGCCGGATGCACCGACTGGCGAATCTCCTGCCAGGCGCGCTCGAGCAAGGGCCGCACCATCTGTCGGCGCAGCGCGGCCAGACCTTCGTTGCGCACATGTTCGAGCGCCCGCGTCTTGTCCAGAAAGCCGGCGATCTCCTCGCGCAGCCCGGCTTCGGCCTGGTCGATGCCAAAGCGTGCCTGCGGGCTCAACGCCATGGCTTTACCGGTGGTCAGCGGTTCCCCCTGCTCGTCCTGGCAACTGAAGACGAGATGGCCCTGCTCACGCATCAGGCTGAAATGCCGCGCCTGCGCAAAGGTGTTGAGGTCGGCATAAGCCCGTGATTCCTCGCTTTTGTAGGCCTGCTCGATGCGCTCGCTCTCGGCTTTCACATCGGGCTCGGCCAGCCGGCGGGGGATCTCGACCTGCAGCCGCTTGGCCAGCTGCACCATGCCCTGACGCAACTGCCGCCCCTCACCCGCGGGCAGGCGCAGGGCCAGTGGCCGCTCGGGTTGCTCGACCTGGTGCAGGTAAAGCAGATCGGGAGGCACCGGGCAGGTCGCCGCATGGTGGCGCATGAGCTGTCGCATCAGCGTGGTGCGGCCGGTGCCCACCTCGCCCACCACCAGCAGGTTGTAACCCGGCAGGGCCATGCCCAGACCAAAACGGGCGGCGGCCTCTGCGCGTGGCTGTCCGATCCAGGGCAGGGGCTGCTCGACCAGTTCGCCGGTGCTGGCAAAGCCCAGGCTGTCCGGATGCACCCGTCGCGACAGGTCTGCGGGCTCAAGCCGCTGGCAGGCCATGGCGGGGACAACAAGGCAAAGGCATGGGCCATTGTGGGTCGCCGCCCACGTCTGCGTCGATACCGGTTTGCCGGGCCCTGGTGTGGTGTGAACCACCGTGGCCCTTGCCGTGGCGGCGGCCCTCAGTCCGGCAGGGGGTCGATGCCCTGCAGCATCTGCTGCACCAGCGGGTGGTGGCGGGTGCGGTGGCTGTAAATGGCGTGGATGTCTTCCTTGACCTCGGTTTGTCCCAGCAGCCGCAGGCCCGGCATCAGCGACAGGTCTTCGGCCCCCAGCACGCTGACCGGGAACACCCCCAGACCGCGCGCAGCAAACACCGACATCAGGGCGCTGTCCTCGAATTCACCGACCACGGCGGGCACCAGGTCGTGCTCCTCGAACCAGCGGTCAAGGGCCGCGCGCACGGGCGTGTGCCGGGTCGGCAGCAGCACCGGCAGCGCATTGAGGCAGTGGGGAAAGGCGGCGGTGGTTTGCGCCGTGACCCATTGCCCCAGGCCGTACCAGCACATGGGGGAAGAGGCCAGCCAGTGGCTCGACACCTTCAGATTGGCATTGACCGGCGCCCCCTGCCCGGCCAGCACCATGTCCAGCCGGTGCAGAGCCAGGTCGGCCATCAGGTGCTCGAATTCGCCTTCGTGGCAGAGCAGGCGCAGGCCCGGGGTCTGTAGCACCGGGTCCAGCAGCGAGTGCGCGGCCAGCTTGCTCAGGCCATCCGACAGGCCAATGGTCAGCCGGATCGCCGGACCGGCCGCCGCATCGGCCACTTCGCGCGGGATGCGCTGGCCAATTTCGAAGATTTCCTCGGCACGGGCGCAGGCGGCTTCACCGGCCTCGGTCAGCACCAGGCCACGCCCCTCGGGCTTGAGCAACTGGTGCCCCAGCGATTTCTCCAGCTCCCGGACCTGGGCGCTGATGGTCTGGATCGCAATGCCCAGCCTTTGGGCCGCGCGCGCCATGCCGCCCTCCTTGGCCACGACCCAGAAGTAGTAGAGATGGCGGTAGTTGAGCGCGCTCATGCAGGGTTCCAGACACCCGATCGGCGGGCGCTCAGTCGCCCTGCAGCGATTGGCGGTCGCGGATGCGGTGCACGGCAGCCAGGTCGAGCACCCAGACCAGACCGTCCCCGATCTGGCCGGTGCCGCAGGCGCCCATGATGGTGTCGCGGATGGTCTCGACCATGTCGTCCGGACAGATCACGCACACCATGCATTTGTCGGTGAAGTCGGTCAGCTCGTCGCGCACGCTGCGCCGGTCGACCGAGGCGGGGGCGGTGAAGCCCTCGGCCTTGAACATCGTGACCCCCGGAAAGTTCGGAATGGCCCGCAAGGCGTCCCGCAGGCGGTCACGGCGGCTGGGGCGAATGATGGCCCGGATTTCCTTCATGTCTATCTCCTCGATTAGGCTTCCCGGGGCAGGTCATCAAACCAGCGGTAGAGCGTCGGCACCACCACCAGGGTCAGCAGGGTGGACGATATCAGACCGCCGATCACCACCACCGCCAGCGGCCGCTGCACCTCGGAGCCCGGGCCGGTGGCGAACAGGAAGGGCACCAGACCCAAGAGCGCGACCGTGGCGGTCATCATGACCGGACGGAAACGCTGCACACAGCCTTCGCGGACCGCCTCGGCAATCGAAAAGCCGTCCTCGCGCAAGCGGCGGATGCAGCTGACCAGCACCACGCCATTGAGCACCGCGATGCCCCACAAGGCGATGAAGCCCACCGAGGCCGGCACACTGAGGTATTCGCCGGTCACAAACAGGCCGATCACCCCGCCAATCGAGGCAAAGGGCAGGACCAGGATGATCAGGGCCGCCAGGCGCACCGAGTTGAACAGCATGAACAGCAGGAAGAAGATGGCCGCGATCGTCAGGGGCACGATCACCATCAGCGTGTCCATGGCCCGTTCCATGTTCTCGAACTGGCCGCCCCAGGACAGGTAATAGCCTTCGGGCATCTGCAGTTCTTTGGCCACCCGGCTTTGCACCTCGGCCACAAAGCCACCGAGGTCGCGGCCGCTCACATTGGCCCCCACCACCACGCGGCGCTTGCCCGACTCGCGGCTGATGGTCGGCGGGCTGTCTTGCAGTTCGATGTGGGCCACCGCCGACAGCGGCACCAGGGTGCCGTCGGTCGAGCGCAGCGTGCTGTTGCGGATCGCTTGCACCGAGGCACGGAACTCGGCGGGATAGCGCACCACGATGCCAAAGCGGCGCTGGCCTTCGTAGAGCTGCCCGACCTCGTTGCCGCCAAACGCGGTCTCGATCAGGTCGTTCACATCGGCCACATTGATGCCGTAGCGCGCGATCGCCTGGCGGTCGATGTCGATGGTCAGGGTCTGCTGGCCAGCCAGGCGTTCCACCCGGATGTCGATGGCCCCGGGCACGGTGCGCACGATGCGCGCCAGATCCTCGGAGACCCGCTTGAGTTCGGTCAGGTCGTCACCGAAGACCTTGATCGCCAGCTGCGAGCGCACGCCCGTCACCATTTCGTCGACGCGCTGGGCGATCGGCTGGTTCATGATGACCTGCACACCCGGCAACACCGACAGGGCCTTGCGGATGTCTTCTTCGATCTCCACCTGGGTGCGCCCGGCCTCGCGGTCGATGACGGCGATCGGGTCGGATTCGTTCGGTCCGGCCGGGTCGGCCGGCGACTCGCCACGCCCGAGCTTGGAGATCACGGACTTGACGCCGGGCACCTGCGCCACCAGCTTCATGGCCTCGGTCTCGACCTTGAGCGATTCTTCGAGCGAGATGCTGGGCACGCGCACGATCTGCGGCACGATCGACCCTTCCTTCATGGTCGGAATGAAGCTCTTGCCGAGGAAGGGGAACAAGGACATGGAGCCCAGCAGCAGGGCAATCGCCAGCACCACGGTCTTTTTCTCGGCCGCCAGTGCCAGGTGCAGCAGCTGGAGATAGTGGCGCTTGAGGAAGGCGATCGGGCGGGTGTCGTGGTCACTGCCGCCACGCAGGATGTAGCTGCACAGCACCGGCGAGAGGAAGAGCGAGACCGCCAGCGAGACCGCCAGCGCGATGGCGATGGTCAGCGCCAGCGGCGCGAACATCTTGCCTTCCATGCCCGACAGCATCATCAGCGGCAGGAACACCAGGATGATGATCGAGATGCCATAGACCGTGGGCTTGGCGATTTCGCTGGTGGCCTCCAGGATCACCCGGAATCTGGACTCGCCCGAATTGGCCGCCTGCCCGAGCTTGTGGAACACGTTTTCCACCACCACCACCGTGCCGTCGACCATCAGGCCGATCGCGATCGCCAGACCGCCCAGCGACATCAGGTTGGCCGACAGGCCCAGCCGGTTCATGGCCATGAAGGTCACCAGCGGCGTGATGACGATGGTGGCCACCACCACCAGACTGGAACGCACATCGCCCAGAAAGAGGAAGAGGATGATGATGATGAAGACCACGCCCTCGAGCAGCACCTTGGTGACCATCCACAAGGCGGAGTCGACCAGTTCGGTGCGGTCATAGAAGGGCTCGATCTGCAGCCCCCCGGGCAGCAGGCCCTGGCTGTTGATCTCGTTGACCTTGGTCTTGACGCGGCCCACCACTTCCTTGGCGTTGCCGCCACGCAGCATCATGACGATGCCTGCCACCGCCTCGCTGTCGCCGTTGCGGACCACGGCGCCCTGACGCACGGCCGCGCCGATCTGCACCTCGGCCACATCCCGCACAAAGACCGGCACACCGCTCGATTCCTTGAGGATGATGTTGGCGATGTCGTCGGCCGAGCGGATCAGGCCCACACCACGGATGAGGTACTGCTCAGCCGCCGAACGCAGCAGACCGCCACCGGAATTGGCATTGTTGCGTTCCACGGCTTCGAGCACTTCGCGCAGCGACAGCTTGTAGTGGCGCAGGCGGTCCGGGTTGACCAGCACCTGGAACTGCCGCTCCAGCCCGCCCATCGAGTTGATTTCGGCCACCCCCGGAATGGAGCGCAGCATGGGCCGCACCACCCAGTCCTGCACCACGCGCCGCTCCATCAGCTCCTCGGCCGTGAGCTGGCGCTTGCCATCGTCCGGATGCACCAGCGTGTACTGGTAGACCTCGCCCAGACCGGTGGAAACGGGGCCGAGCACCGGCACCACGCCTTCGGGCATGCGCGGTGTGACCTCCAACAGGCGCTCCATCACCAGCTGGCGCGCGAAATACACGTTGGTGCTGTCGGTGAAGACCAGGGTGATCAGCGACAGGCCGCCACGGTTGAGGGCCCGCATTTCGGTCAAACCGGGCAAACCGGTCATCGCGATTTCCAGGGGCACCGTCACAAAACGCTCGACCTCCTCCGGCGACCGGCCGGGCACCTCGGTGGCCACCTGCACCTGCACATTGGTCACGTCGGGGAAGGCATCCACCGACAGCCGCATCGCGGCACGCACACCAAAGCCCAGCAAAATGGCAGCGACCACCAGCACCAGCAGCCGCTGGCTCAGCGCTGCTCGGATCAATGACTTGAGCATGGCGGGTCCTTACTGGAGTTCGGCGCGCTTGCGCTCGTTGTGCAGATGGAAGGCCCCCTGAACCACCACGGGCATGCCCTGCGAGAGCCCCTTGAGCACCGGGCGCAGGTCTTCCTGCGCCTCGCCCAGCTCCACCGGCACGTAGCGGAAGGTGTTGTCGGCGACGCGCACATACACATGGTCACGGTCGCCCTCGCGGATCACCGCTTCCTGCGGCACCACCAGCTGGCGCACCGGCTCCCCGCGGATGCGCATGGTCGCCAGCATCTGGGGCTTGAGGTCCCGGCCTGGGTTGTCCAGCTGGGTGCGGATCGGCACGGTGCGGGTTTCGGGCGACACCGTGTCACCCACGTAGATGATCTTGCCGGAGAGCTTGCGGCCGCCCAGAGCGGGCACTTCAATGTCCACCCCCTGGCCCACACTCACCACGCGGGCCGTCTGCTCGGGCAGGGCCCCCACCACCCAGACCTTGCCGAGATCGGCCACCGTGAACAGCGGATCCCCCGGCTGGGCCACCTGGCCATTGCTGACGTTGCGCTCGATCACCACGCCCGCTTGGGTGGCCAGCACCGGCGCATGGGGCTGCAGGGTGCCGCGTTCGCGCAGGGCATCGATGGCGCCGTTCGAAATGCCCAGCAGACGCAGCTGGTCGTTCTGGGCGCGCAGGTCTGCACGCGCCACCGACAGCTCGGACTCGCGTCGCTGCAGCTCTGCGGCACCGATCACATCGGCCTGAAAGAGCTGGCGCGCACGGTCGACGGCGCGTTCGGCCAGACCGGCGTTCGAGTGGGCGCGCAGGTAAGCCATCTGCGCCTGGGTGAGCTCGGGGCTGGCCACGGTGGCCAGCGTTTGTCCGTTGCGCACGCGGTCACCGACCTCGACCAGCACTTCGGTCACGCGACCGGTGACCGAAGCACCAATGCGGGTGACCAGGCGCTCATTGGCCTCGATGCGGCCAGGTACTTCCTTGAATGGCACCAGATCGGCCATCTCCGCCGGGGCCACGGTGAAACGGCTGGCCATGCCCGGGTCGATGCGGACCTGTTGCGCGGCCTCGGCCGCGGCCGAGGCATCGGCGCGGGGGCTTGAAGCCTTGGGTGCATCCGTTTTCTGGCCACAGGCCACCAGCAGCAAGGACGTGGCGATCGCCACAGCCAGCGGCGTGCGGTGCAGGGTCCGGAAAGCGGTGTATGGGAGCGACGGGGTGGTGTTCATGGTGCAGTGGATGAAGGGGCGGCCACATAGCGTCCGCTGAGTTGTTCGAGGGTGATGCGGGCGGCCTGCTGCTGGTAGCGGGCCTGCAGCAGGTCGGCGCGCACCGTGCGCAGCACGCGCTGGGCATCGAGCACATCGAGAATGCCCCGTTCGCCGAAGCGGTAAGCGGCTTCAGCCACGCGCAGCGCGGATTCGGCTTCCTTGAGCACGCCCTGGCTGAGGGCTTCCACGCGCAATCTGGCCATTTCCAGAGCACGCCAGGCCAGCAGCACCTGCTGCTCGAGCTCGGCCTGCCGGCCCTCGTAGAGCACACGGCTGCGTTCGAACTCGGCCGACGCCTCGGCGATCGGTCCGCGGCGCTGGTCGAGCAGTGGCACTTGCATGCTCAGTCCCCATTGCGAATGCCGCACCTGGGGGTCTCGCATTTCGGTGTAGCGCAGATCCACCGAAGGCACGACGCTGGCGCGCACCGCCTTGAGCCGCAGTTGCGCGCGCTCGAGTTCGTGGCGCAGGCTCTGCAATTCGGGATTGGCCTGGCGGGCCTGTTGCTGCAGACGGGACAGGTCCAGGGGCTCCTGGCGCTCGGTGGCGGTGCCGGGCTTGAGCCGCCACTGGGCAGGCAACTGGCCAGCCGCCAGGCGGTTGATCACCAGCAGGGACTGCTGGGCCTTGAGCGCAGCACTCTGCTTGCGCTCGCGGGCATTGATGACTTCCGAGTCTGCCTTGATCAGTTCGTAGCGCGCGGCCTCGCCACTCTCGACCTTCACGCGCACCCGCTGGCGCACCTGCTCGAGCAGCGTCAACGCTTCAGAAGCGGCATCGGCCTCGGCCTGATGCAACAGCACCTCGTGGATGCGCAAGCGCAGCTGGGCGATCAGGTCGTTGCGCACCATGGCCAGCTGCTGCTCGGAGCTGCGCTGGCCGGCCTGGGCCGCATCGATGCGTGCTTCACGCAGCCAGGGGTTTTCGATGGGCTGAGCCACCGACCAGGTCTGGCCACGCTGGCCCGCTGCGGCCAGGGGGTCGGAGCCCTGCCAGGGGCCGCGGCCCCATTCCAGTTTGGGATTGAGGAACGCAGAGGCGGTGGTCACGGAAGCGCGTGCGCCCTGCAGGCTCTGGGCTGCGGCGAGCAGGCCGGGGTTGTGCTCGAGCACGATCGCCACCAGCTGCTGCACATCGAACTCGGGAGCGGCCGCGGGCGCGGCCCGGTCTGGGGTGACCGAACCCTGCGGAGCAGGCGCTTGTGCCTGGAGCGACGGGGCCGACAGCAAGGCCGCCAGCATCAGCCAACTCCCCAGGCGGGCGACGGGCAGATGCCGTCGCCGCGGGGACTTGAAAGAACATCGGGTCATGGGGTGTCCTGCAATTGAAAACCGAAGTCTGAACGGCTTCCATTGTAAAAAAAAGCAGAGCAACCTTGACTTTGGCTTCGTTTTTCCCTGATTTAATATGGATATGAGAGGGGTGGCTCGCGTTCAGACCCGCTCAAGCACGAGGGCAATGCCCTGGCCCACGCCAATGCACATGGTGCACAAGGCGTAACGGCCGCCGGTGGCATGCAGGCGGTTGATGGCGGTGGTGGCCAGGCGGGCGCCAGAGGCCCCCAGCGGGTGGCCCAGCGCAATCGCGCCGCCCCAGGCATTGACGCGCTCGTCGTCGTCTTTCAGGCCCAGCATGCGCAGCACGGCCAGGCCCTGCGCAGCAAAGGCTTCGTTGAGTTCGATCACATCGAGCTGCTCGAGCTTGAGGCCGGTTTGCGCCAGCACCTTTTGCGTGGCCGGGGCCGGGCCAATGCCCATGATGCGCGGCGCCACGCCGGCCGTGGCCATGCCCACCACGCGCGCCTTGGGGGTCAGGCCGTACTTGGCCGCCTCGGCTTCACCGGCCAGCAGCAGCGCGCAGGCGCCGTCGTTCACGCCCGAGGCATTGCCCGCGGTCACCGTGCCGTCGGGGCGCACCACACCTTTGAGCTTGGCCAGCGCTTCCAGGCTGGTCTCGCGCGGGTGCTCGTCCTTGTCCACCACCAGCGCGTCGCCCTTTTTCTGCGGGATGGTCACGGCGCAAATCTCGCGCGCCAGGTGGCCGGCTTTTTGCGCGGCCACGGCTTTCATCTGGCTGGCCAGGGCCATGCGGTCTTGCGCCTCGCGCTCGATCTTGAAATCGGTGGCCACGTTCTCGGCCGTTTCGGGCATGGAGTCCACGCCGTACTTTTCTTTCATCAGCTTGTTGACGAAGCGCCAGCCGATGGTGGTGTCGTAGACCGCATTGGCGCGCGAGAACGCACTCTCGGCCTTGGGCATGACAAAGGGCGCACGGCTCATGCTCTCGACGCCGCCGGCGATCATCAGGCCAGCCTCACCCGATTTGATGGCACGCGCAGCGGTGCCCACCGCGTCCAGGCCCGAGCCACACAGGCGGTTGATGGTGGCGCCCGGCAGATCGATGGGCAAACCGGCCAGCAGGCTGGCCATGTGGGCCACATTGCGGTTGTCCTCACCCGCCTGGTTGGCGCAGCCGTAGAGCACATCGGTCACCGCCGCCCAGTCCACCCCCGGGTTGCGCGCCATCAAGGCCTTGAGCGGGATGGCACCGAGGTCGTCGGTGCGCACGCTGGACAGGGCGCCGCCGTAGCGGCCGAAGGGGGTGCGGATGGCGTCGACGATGAAGGCTGAGCGCATGGGAAGTCTCCGGATGTGGAATGCATAGAACAAGAAATCCAGCATGCATTATGTTGCATGTTTGGGGTCTTGTGTCGATTGTGCGGCAAGTTTTTGGCAGCGCAAGGCGCTCGGCGACAATGCGCAGATGCTGATCCAACCCTCCCAGGCCGATGTGCGGCGTTTTTTCTGTGGTGTGTACGCCAAAGCCCGTGCGGGGGGCCCACTGGAGCCGATGGAAATGCTGGTCAGCCAGTGGATCGACGAGCACCCCGAATACCACGCCACCCTGGCTGACCTGGACGCCGCGCTGCGCGACATGGGCCGGGTGGACCCCCAGGCCGACAACCCGTTTTTGCACCTGTCGATGCACCTGTCGATCAGCGAGCAGTGCAGCATCGACCAGCCGCGTGGCATCCGCCAGGCGGTCGAGTTGCTGACGCACCGGCTCAACTCCTTGCACGACGCCCACCACCAGGCCATGGAATGCCTGGGCCGGATGGTCTACGAAAGCCAGCGGGCGGGCCGCATGCCCGATGGCGAGGCCTACATCGCCTGCGTGCAGCGCCACGCCACCCGCGACTGAAGGGCCAGCTCAGCGCCGCACCACCACCAGGCCCTTGAGGTACTCGCCTTCGGGAAAGGCGATCGTCATCGGATGGTCGGGCGCCCCCTGCAGGCGTTCGCTGATGAAGCCGTCCACCCCGGCATCGGTGCCCGCGGAGGCAACGATCTTGTGGAACAGGTCGGCGCCGATGCCGCCCGAACAGGAATAGGTGAACAACTCGCCCCCCGGCGCCAGCAGCTTGAAGGCCAGGCGGTTGATGTCCTTGTAGGCGCGGGCCGCCCGTTCGGCGTGCGCCGCGGTGGGCGCGAACTTGGGCGGGTCCAGCACGATGGCGTCAAAGGTCTCGCCACGGTCGATGAACTGGCGCAAGCTGGCGTTGACATCGGCATCCAGAAAAGTGGCGCGGCTGTCGTCAAAGCCGTTGAGCCGCACATGCGCGCGGGCGCGCTCGAGCGCCGGCCCCGACGAATCGATGGAGGTGACGTGCCCCGCCCCACCCACCAGCGCCGCCACCGTGAAACCGCCGGTGTAGCAATAACAGTTGAGCACCCGGCCAAAGCGACGGTGACGGGTGTGCTCGAAAAAGCGTTTTCGGCTGTCGCGCTGGTCCAGGTAAAAGCCCGTCTTGTGACCGGTGGCCACATCCAGCGTGAGCTGCCAGCCGTGTTCGCGCAGACCGAGCTCGGTCGCCCCTCCACCGCGCAGCCAGCCGGTCACTTCGGGCAGGCCTTCGAGCTGGCGCACGCTGGCGTCCGAGCGTTCGTACAGGCGTGTCAGGCCCGTGACCTGCAGCAGCGCATCGGCAATCGGCTTCTTGAACTTCTCGGTGCCGCAACTGGTGAACTGCGCCACCAGTGTCTCGCCGTAGCGGTCCACGACCAGGCCCGGCAGGCCGTCGGCCTCGCCGTGCACCAGGCGGAGCCCGTCGCTCTGGATGTCCAACCACTGGCGGGCCGCCACCGCCTGGGCGATGCGCGCGTGGATGAAGGCGGCATCGATGCGCTGGGCTTCCTCAAAACTCCAGACGCGGGCGCGGATGCGCGAGTTCGGGCTGAACGCGGCCCAGCCCAGGAACTGGCCTTCGGCCGATTCGACCCGCACCGTTTCGCCCGCATCGCCACCGCCCTTGGCGATGGCGGAATCGAACACCCAGGGGTGGCGGCGCAGCAGGGACCGTTCTTTGCCGGCCTTGAGTCGAATGGTTTTCATGCCGGTATTGTCGGCGCTGCGGGATAATGCCTGTGTGAAGCTCGCCAGACCGCCGCTGGTGCATCCGCCGAAAGGCCGCACTGGAGGAACGTCCGGACTGCACAGGACAGCGCAGGAGGTAACACCTCTCCACCGCGAGGTGAGGATCAGAGCAACAGAGACGAGTCGCTGCGGCCCCCCGCAGCGGGTGAAACGGGCAATCTCTGCGCGCAGCAACACCAAGTAGGCACACGTTGATCTGGTTCCGGAGAGTGTGCGGGTAGGTGGCATCGAGCCAGGTGGGCGACCCCTGGCCCAGAGTAATGGCGGTCACACCGCGGGCGACCGCGGTGCACAGAATCCGGCTTATCGGCGAGCTTCACAACTTATTCCCTGCCCCCGAAAACGGGCACAAAAAAACCGCCCGAAGGCGGTTTTTTTGTGAGCGATCGCCGGGCTCAGCTGCGGCCGGCGGCCAGGCTGCCAGCCAGGGCGAAGACCGAGTTCGGGGCGGTGATCTTGATCGGCTCGGGCTTGCGGGCAAACACGCCGCGCTTGACCGAGGCGGCCTTGGCGGGCGCCGGCTCGATGGCCACCCCCTTGGCGCGCTGCTCGGCCACCAATTGGCGCAGCTTGATGGACTGCAGGTGCGCCAGCATCTGGTGGTTCAGGCTGGACCACAGGTCGCTGTTCATCCAGCTGGTCTGCTCTTCGGCCGTCTCGTCGGCCGAGGGGGCGTCGACCGCGCTCAGGATGTCGGCCATGGAGATGTTCTCGGCCGCCCGGCCCAGGGAATAACCCCCGCCGGGACCACGGGTGCTCTCGACCAGGCCGGCCTGGCGCAACTTGCTAAAGAGCTGCTCCAGGTACGACAGGGAAATCTGGTGGCGTTCGCTGATGGCAGCCAGCGAAACCGGGCCACGGTCCTCGCGCAGGGCCACGTCGATCATGGCGGTCACGGCAAATCGGCTCTTCGTGCTCAAACGCATGGTGTTCTCCTCTGTGCGTCTCTTGGGGGACATGGAGACCCGGAGCAGTCGCCTGAGCGACCGAACCTGTCAGGTCAGTGTCAGCTATTTTCCTCTATTGCACGGGCATTTGAGGCTCGTCCTTACGAATTTCAAGGTCAAACCAACCAGCTTGAAGCTGAATGTGTATCAGAATTTTTCGAAATCGAGCCGCAAACGGGCCTGGCCGAGGGCCAGCGGGGCCAGGCCCAGGCGCCCCAGGCGCTGGCGGCGCAGCGTCCAGGCGCCCCTGAATTGACTTTGGTCAAGGAAATCGGTCAGGGCCAGACCCCGGTCGCCCTTGTCGACCAGCCGCCACTGGCCAAGACCCTCGCGTTCATGGCCCAGACTGGCGCGCACCCCGCCCGCCTGCAGCGGCGCGATCACCTGCGCTGCAGCGGCCAGGGGCAGGGTCAGCAACCATTCCAGTTCAAGCGGGCGCTCCCGGTCCAGCACTCGCCGCATGACCGGCCGCTCTTGCGACCAGACCGACAAACCGGCCGCCGCCAGGGGCAGCGGCAGCAGCTCCTGCAGGCCCATCGGGGGCGCGACCCCCAGCCCCAAAGCGGGCCAGCCCTGGCGCAAGGCCTCGGCAGCAGGGGTGCCCGCCGGCTTGTGCAAGAGCACGGTCACGGCCCCGAGCGCGGTGCCGGGGCTGACCGTGACCACCGCGGCTTCGGCCACGCGGCGGGCCGGGTCGGTCACCACCTGCCCTTGCACCTGCACCGCCCCGGCGGCGATCAGGTCCTCGGCCTGGCGGCGCGAACAGCGCTGCAAGGCCGCCACCCGCTTGGCCAGGCGAACGCCCTGCTCGGCCTCCCTCATGCGCCCAGGGCCTCACGGATGTGGTCCACATGCGCCTGCAGGGAACGCGCCGCCACCGGCCACAGGCGTGGCGGCACATCGTCATAGGCTTTTTCGACCCACTGCTCCAGCGTGCCCTGTGGCAAGGCCTGCATGGCGGCGGCAATCTTGGCCTCGCGTTTGAGCCGGTGCGCCTTGAGCTGGGTGATGGCCTGCTTGGCAAAACCCAGAACATGGCCATGGGCCGGGAGGATGAATTCAATGCCGTGCCGGTCGCAGGCGGCGGCCAGCAGGTCCAGCGAATCCAGGTAGTCCCCCATGTGGCCGTCGGGCGGATCGATCACCGTGGTGCTGCCGTTGAGCACGTGGTCACCCGAGAACAGCAGGCCGTCTTCTTCCAGCACCAAGCACACATGGTTGGCCGCGTGGCCCGGGGTATAGAGTGCCCGCAGGGTGTGCGTCACCCCCCCGGCCCCCAGCACCAGGCGTTCACCATCGAGCAACTCGCGGTCGGGTTGAAACTGGCTGTGGGCCCGCGCCGTGGGCCGCGATGCCATGCCCAGGATGGGCGGCCGGACCTTGCACATCGCCTGCAGCGGGGCCGCACCGGGCGAATGGTCCGGGTGCGAATGGGTGCAGACGATGAAACGGATGTTGCCCCCGGCGGCGCGCCACAGGCGCTCCAGATGCTCGGCATCGGCCGGGCCGGGGTCGATGGCGATGAAGCCGGTGTTCGGATCGCCCACCAGATAACTGTTGGTGCCCGGCCCGGTCATCACGCCGGGGTTGGGGGCGGTCAGGCGTTGCACATTTTTCAGCAGCGGCACGGGCCGGTCGGTCTGCCAGTCCAGGTGGTGCACGATCTGGCCGTCCGGGCTGACCATGGCCAGCTCGCCATAGGGCGGCTCGTGCTCCATGTAGCGCGCCTCCTGCCCGCCCAGCCAACCCGCGCGGGGGCAACTGGTCCACAAGGGCTCTTCGGTCGCTGCGCAGGCGGCCAGCACCTCCTGGACGGTGCCGTAAGCCTTCAGGCGTTCGAGGGTGCGGATGGTCGGGAAGATGATGAAGAACTGCCCATCGGCGTGGCGCGCCAGGGCATCGGCAGGACGCACCCAGACCGGCTCGAACTGCTCGGCTTCGTCGGCCACCGGGATCTGGCCCTCGGGCATGCGGGCCACCAGAAAGGGCACATCGAAGCGGCGCGGCAAATCGCGGTCGGTGATCCAGTGGGCCAGGAAGAAGACCTGGTCCGCGGCGAGTTGCAGGCCGCGCGCCTGGCATTGCGCCACGAAAGGCTTTTTCCGGTCGATGGCCTGCATGTCCGACGCATCGGCCCAGCGGCCATCGGCATGGCGGGCGAACAGCACACCCAGTTCTTCGTAACTCTCGCGGATGGCGGCAATCGCCTGCGTCAGGTGCAGCTCGCTCTGCCCAGGGCGGCGGCTGGCTTGGGCATGCGAGGCCGCATCCGACGCGTCGACGCCGCCGCCAGGAAAGACGTAGGCGCCCGGCGCAAAACTGGCCGTCATGGCGCGGCGGGTCATCAGCACTTCGAGGCCTTGCGGGCCATCGCGCAACAGGAGCACGGTGGCGGCGGGACGGGTCGGCGCGGGTTCGCGCTGCAGGTGTAGGAGTTGGGTGGGGCGGACCATGTGAACGATTATGGCCCGCAGCAACAGGCAGCGATAATCCGGCCATGCGCATCCGCTTTACCAAAATGCAGGGCGCGGGCAACGACTTTGTCGTGCTCGACGAAACCCGGGGCCGCCTGAACCTGAGCGCGGCCCAGTACCGTTTTCTGGCGGACCGCCACTTTGGGGTCGGTGCCGACCAGATCCTGACGGTGCGCCCCTCACCCGCCCCCGGACTGGACTTTGAATACGTCATCCACAACGCCGACGGCGGCGAAGTCGAGCACTGCGGCAACGGCGCCCGCTGCTTTGTGCGTTACGTGCGCGACCACGGCCTGACCGACAAAAACACCGTGCGGGTGAAAGTGCAAAAAGGCCAGATCGAGCTGACCATGAAGCCCGACGGCCGCGTCACGGTGGACATGGGTGCGCCGGTGTTCGATCTGCCGCAGGTGCCCTTCAGCCCCGATGGCCTGGCCACCGCCGAGGTCCACGGCTGGAAGGTGTTCGACCTGCCTATGGGCGAACCAGCGAAACACGGCTTGGCCCGCGTGGCGGTGCTGTCCATGGGCAATCCGCACGCGGTACAACGCGTGGACGATGTGGACAGCGCGCCCGTGCTCACGCAAGGCCCGCTGATCGAGCACCACCCTGCATTTCCGCAGCGTGTGAATGCCGGCTTCATGCAGATCGTGTCGCGCCAACAAATCCGTTTGCGCGTGTACGAACGCGGTTCTGGCGAAACCCTGGCCTGCGGCACCGGCGCCTGCGCCGCCGTGGTGGCGGGCATTCGGCAAGGCTGGCTCGACCACCAGGTGGATGTGCAGACCCGCGGCGGCCTGCTGACCATCGAGTGGGGCGGCCAGCCCCAGGACCCGGTGCGCATGACCGGCCCCGCCACCCCGGTGTTTGAAGGCACCATCGACATTCCCGACCTCTGACCCGAGAACCCCCCATGAGCAACGCCCCGATGGCCCCCATCACCGAAGACGACATCGCCAACTACCTGGCCAACACGCCCGATTTTTTTGAGCGCCATGCCGAACTGCTGGCCAGCGTACAGCTCACGCACCCGCACAGCCAGCGGGCAGTCAGCCTGCAGGAACGCCAGGCCCAGATGCTGCGCGAGAAGATCAAATCCCTCGAGCACCGCATCATGGACATGTTCCGCCATGCCCATGAAAACATGGCGCTGACCGACAAGCTGCACCGCTGGGCCTGTGACCTGCTCGCCACCCCCTCGGCCGAGCTGCCGGCCGTCACGGTGGACAACATCCGTGACCTCTTCCAGGTGCCGCAAGTGGCCCTGCGCCTGTGGTCGCTCGACGCGGCCCATGCCCAGGCCAACTACGTGCAGGGCGTGACCGATGCGGTGCGTGAACAGGCCGTCGGGCTGGCCACGCCTTATGTGGGCGCCAACAGCGGCTTTGAAGCGGTGCAGTGGCTCGAGCAGCCAGCCCAGGCGGCCTCGGTGGCGCTGATGGCCCTGCGCCCTGCCCCCGGCCAGGAGGCGTTTGGCCTGCTGGTGCTGGCCTCGCCCGATGCCCAGCGCTTCAACAGCCAGATGGGCACCGAACTGCTCGAGCGCCTGGCCGAACTGGCCGGCGCCGCCCTCTCCAGCCTGCGCCAGGCCCAGGCCTGAACCGCCCATGCCAGACGCCCCGGCACCGGACCCCACGCCCGAGCCCGGGTGGCTGGACCCGCTGGTCCAGCGCTACCTGGACCATGTGCGTTTTGAAAAGCGTCTGGCCGAGCGCACCTGCACGCTCTACCGCTTCGACCTCGAGCGCCTGACACAAATGGCCAGCGCCTCGGGCGTGGCGCTGCTGCAGGTGCAGCCGGTCCACATCCGCCGCTGGGTGGCGCAGATGCACAGCAGTGGCCGCAGCGGCCGGGGCATCGCCCTGATCCTGTCGGGCTGGCGTGGCTTTTTTGCCTGGCTGGGCCGCGAAGGCCGCATCGCCAGCAACCCGGTGCAAGGCGTGCGCGCACCCAAGGCCCCCAAGCCCCTGCCCAAGGCCCTGGGCGTGGACGAGGCGGTCGAGCTGGCCGAACACCGCAACGCGGACGATGACCCCTGGCTGGACGCACGCGATGCGGCCATGGTCGAACTGCTCTACGGCTGCGGTCTGCGGGTGGCCGAACTGACCGGCCTGGACGTGTGCGCGAGCGAGGACGCGCTGCGGCAAGGCCGGGGCTGGATCGACCTGCAGGCGGCCGAGGTGCAGGTGCAGGGCAAGGGCAGCAAGCGGCGCACCGTGCCACTGGGCCGTGCAGCGATGCAAGCCCTGGAACACTGGCTGGGCATCCGCACCCAGGTGGCGGGCATGCTGAACGCCCCCACGCCCGGCACGTCCAGCCAGTCGCTGGCGCTGTTCCCGGGACGGCACGGCACACGCCTGACCTCGCAGTCGATCTGGCAGCGCCTGCGGCGGCGCAGCCTGCAAGCCGGGCTCGCGACGCCGGTGCATCCCCACATGCTGCGCCATTCATTTGCCAGCCATGTGCTGCAGTCCAGCGGCGACTTGCGTGCGGTGCAGGAGCTGCTGGGGCACGCCAACATCACCACGACGCAGGTCTACACGCGGCTGGATTTCCAGCACCTGGCCAAGGCCTACGACGCCGCACACCCGAGAGCGAAACGCAAGGGATAAGCTGACCGAGGCGGGGTATGAGCATGGGGTTGGCCGGATGACGATTTCTGCGTACCCCCGCAGCATGAGGCGTTCGGCCAACCCCATGCTCATGCGGTACTGCCCCTGTGAGGGCATGAACAAGGGCGCACCCTTGTCCATGCGCTGGGTGCTGCTGAACAAGACTGGGATAATTCGGATCTCTGCTTGATAACCACAAGCCCGTCACCATGATCCGCGTCTCCGAACTCAAACTCCCCCTCTCCGCTCTGCCGGTGGAAGAACGCCGCGCTGTCGATGCGCCCGCCGAAACCGACGAGGACCGCCTGCCGCCGCCCCACCCCGAAGCCGCTCTGCGCCAGTTGGCCGCCAAGGCACTGGGCATCGCCGAGGCCGACATCGCCACACTGCACGTCTTCAAACGCAGCTTTGACGCACGCAAGCCGGAATTGCTGGCGGTGTTCATCGTCGACCTGACGCTCACACAGCCTGAGGCAGAAGCCGCGCTGCTGCAAAAATTCGGCAAGCACCCCCACATCCAGCCCACCCCCGACATGGTCTGGCGTGCCCCGGCACAGGCGCCCCTGGGCTTTGGCGAAAAGGAAGGTGAGCGCCCCGTGGTGGTGGGCTTTGGCCCTTGCGGCATGCTGGCGGCGCTGGCGCTGGCACAGATGGGCTTCAAGCCCATCGTGCTCGAACGCGGCAAGACCGTGCGCCAGCGGACCAAGGACACCTGGGGCCTGTGGCGCAAGAAGGTGTTGCAGCCCGAGAGCAATGTGCAGTTCGGCGAAGGAGGCGCCGGCACCTTCTCCGACGGCAAGCTCAACAGCCAGATCAAGGACCCGCGCCACCTGGGCCGCAAGGTGATGGACGAATTCGTCAAAGCGGGTGCGCCCGCCGACATCCTGTACGCCGCACACCCGCACATCGGCACCTTCAAGCTGGTCAAGGTGGTCGAGCACATCCGCGAGCAAATCATCGCGCTGGGTGGCGACATCCGTTTTGAGCAGCGCGTGAGCGATGTGCTGCTCGCGCCCGCCGCTGGCGGCCATCAGCTCTACGGGCTGCAGGTGCAAGACCTGCGCACCGGCGAACACCACACCCTGCACACCCGCCACGCCGTCATGGCACTGGGCCACAGCTCGCGCGACACCTTTGTCATGCTGCACCGCCGGGGCGTGGCCATGCAGTCCAAAGCGTTTTCGATTGGCGTGCGCATCGAGCACCCGCAAAGCGTGATCGACCAAGCCCGTTGGGGCCGCCACGCGGGCCACCCGCTGCT
>JACCDH010412722.1_pt1 | contig 26013 bp, 18 predicted proteins | sample 7442481 | NCBI WGS metagenome assembly JACCDH01 (sample SAMN15323433, study PRJNA562643) | freshwater metagenome | isolation source: river surface water | place: USA:Blue River Watershed | collected 2017-08-15 | reverse complement strand
TAAAAAGAACAACACCACCAAAGTATTGATCATAACCTAAGTTATAACCATATTTCGATAGCTTTGTGGCGATGTGTATTGGGGTATCTGTGGGATATGAATAATCAACTTCCTCGTGTGGCAACATATCAACATCGTGCCACGCTATGTAATCACAACCATCTTCAAAAGCAATGTGCGCGGCAATGTTTTTCATTGCCCCTCGATTAAATAATTTATCATCTACTTGATGACCGACATAAAATGTGTGTTCAATTCCTCTTTCATTTAAGTGTTTAGTTAGATGAGGAATTAACCTGTCAATATGATCTTTTCTATTCCGATAGGGAATACAAATTCCTAGTTTGTGTTTCATATACCAACATTAACATGTAATATTTTATCTCTATAAGTTTTACCATGTTCAATAAACTCTAGAGTAGATAATCCATCTGATTTTAATAATTCGTTATTTAAAAAAACTTCATTATGATATCTTAATTGGTTCCATCTTGTTGCTTGATCCTTCCATTTATTACCTAAAAATCCATTCTCCTCATGTTTTAATGACTTAAAGAGAGATTTTCTTCTATATGGTATCTTAACTTCGGTAAACTCATCATATTCTTCATCAATAATTTCGCAATTAACTATCTTACCGTTATTATCATTATTAGTTAAATCGGTCAACTCATAGTTGTCGATAAAATTTGCATCATAATAAATTTTTAAAGAGTCTTTGGATTTATATTTTCCAAATGATTTATTTAAATAAAATTTATCATTGTTGGATATTTCCTTAATCTCATCATCATTTAATATTTCATCATAATATGCAAAAGAATCAATTGTACCTTTAAATAAATTAGGTATTTTTTCCCTATTTGGTTTACCAACACCTAAATAAAAATTGGGTTCTTTTCTGTAAAAATATAGTTTCTTAAATCTTCCAGTTTGGCCAATTAATTCACCGTCTTGATAGACTTTAATTATGTTTTCGCTTTTATCTAAAACGATAACCATATTAGTTTTATAATTTGTTTTTATTGGAGAATTAACAAAGTATGGTGTATTATTAGAGTCAAAGGCACAAAAATTATATCTTGAAAACGAATTATAACAAATACCAAAATCCCAACCAGGGATGCTAAATGCAGTAAATTCATCAGACTCTTTTGTGTGATCTAATACTAATTTTTCGGGATAAAAAGAAATAAAAAACGTACCATTGTTATTTAAATCGATGGTGTTTTTACATTCAACATATGAATCAACACCATTAAATTTAAGTGACTTACCTTTTCTACCGATATTTTTAATATGTAGTTTATCTAAACCTATTCCACTCACCTTGCATCTTAACAATAAATCGGTATCTTCATATCCCCATCCCCAGTATTTGTTTGAATAGCCATCTATTTTTTCAAAATCTTCGGTAGTAAACATTGTTACACCACCAAAATATTCCTCAAATATTTCCCTGGTTTTTTCTCCCGGCTCTAAAGTAAAATTAGTAGCTAGGTGTAATGGTTTATCATAGTATGAGTAGTCAACATCAATTGGTAACATATCGACATCGTGAAACACAACATAATCACATTTTAATTTTTGTGCATATTTGAAGCCAATGTTTAGCAACATGCCCCTATTAAACTGTTTTGCGTTATCTTGGTCCACAACGATTATCTCATACTTTATTTCTTTTTTTTTTAGATAATCGGTCATATGTAATAGAAATTTATCTAAATGATTTTTTCTATTTCTATATGGAACAATAATACCTAACTTATGTTTATCCATCAATTGTTGGGTCTTTTGGTTTTAGTGATTTGTGAAATTCATGTAAATAAAACTGAATTCTGTCGCTCCATTCTTGTTTATCGATTTCTTCAAACCAAATAGTTAATGCATCTAGCGAATTAGCTATCTTTTCGAGAGCTTTTACTTTTTTTTCTTCTAACTTTAAAAGTTGTTCTTCTTTTTCTGCCTTTGTCATATTGATATGATTTTTTTTATTAATTTATCCCATTGTCTATATCTTTTGAATTCAGCTTGTCCATCGCTTTTCTCAAACATAAATTCTGGGTTATCTAGATTTATCTTGAATCTTGATTTACCTAGTTCTTTATACATTAATCTATATTCTTCAGAGTACGCGTATTCTTGGCTAACACTAGCAACCGCTTTAACTCTATCTATAGAAGTTTTATCCCACTTAAAATGGTGAACTTGTACATATGAATGTGGATTAATTAATGGGTGATTCCATCCCTGCCATCTCCAGGTTGTTTGGCCATTAATTTTTGCGTAATGTTGGCCAGCTGTTATTTCAATATAGCCTTTCATTACACAAACTTTATTTGGACAGGCTTTGCTCATCGGGTATCTAAAAAATCCCATGTTAGGAAATTGTTTAAAAATACTAACGTCATCTTTTAGCTCAGAAAATTCACCGTCTAAGCCTATTCTATCAATAAATCCACCTCTAACTAGATCCCATCCAAATTTTTCACAATTACTAATTAATTTTTTTAAATCATCATTTGGATATAGATGAAACTCATCAATATCGGCAATCACCCACCAGTCATTTGGGTTTTTTGATTTTACCATATTGTACAATGTGGTAACCTTTTCCCAATCAAAAACCCTGTCTTCAATTGTTTTAACAATCTTAACATTCTTATAATTTTTTGTGATTTCTTTAACATCTTCAATTAAAGATGGTTGTATAATAGATTGATATACAATGAATTGTATTTCATCAACGTACTTAGAGTAGTGATCAATAAAATGTGGAATTAACTTTGTCCCATGACCTATAACTGAAAGCGCTCTAATCATTTTTTTCGATTAATAATGGTAATACCACTTGACGATGGTTTATCCATTAATATACGAAAATTATGCAAATTAATCAAGTTCCAGTCATTATTTTTCTCAAGCTCTTTTACTAGCTTGGATGGCCCGTCAAATTTGTAAAAATCTTTTTTGGCGTCTTCGGAAACTATTAACGTTTCTTCATAGGTTGGGTCGGTATCATGTAAAATTATAACACCGTGTTCTGATAAAATTTTAGAGTAGAGATCAAAATCTTCTTTAACGCCTTCATATGAATGATCTCCATCGATAAATAATAAATCTATTTTAATATCTTGTCTAACAAAAAAATTATAATACGCATCGACTGAAGTCGATTTAATAAGACGCGGGTAGAATTTGCTACGAAAGAATGAGGATTCGTTTTCAAGGTCGTTAGGGCCACCAACACCATTACATGCATCGACAAGATAAGTGCTACCAATATCCCCCCAATTATAATCATTGTTTCCATCAAATATTTTTTGGTTATATAAATCTATTCTTGCTTGTGTCATGATTCTAGGGATATATCCACCTCCAGAGCCAATACAAACACAAACTTTAGCTCTCATATGCTGTATAAGAGAATACACAACAATCCCATCTCCCATATGTAAATCTGTTGCCCCATGTGTCCAGCGATAAGGTACAGATTCATCATTATTGTTAGTGATGTTCTTTCTAATATATTCATTGTTCGTTATCATTTCATCCAGTCTGGCCAGAATTCTGGTCTCGTATATCTTCTACTTACACTTACCATTTTATCTTTTAATAAATCGTATAGATCCAAATCTCTATTAATTTCAGTTTCAGATAATTTGGCTGCGATCTGTATTGATATCCCTTCTCCGGCGCCGTTTATTTCTTTATTCATGGATAAATCAGAAAACTCTTTTGCCAGCTGTAATTTTTCATAATGTTGATAAAAAGTATCTTGATTAAATCCATTTTTATTTATTACTAAAAAATATTCCCATATTGTGGCGAAATCGCCATAATTAGGATATATTTTATTTGCATAAGTATGATAAGAATTCCATTCGGGGTGATTTGTCATAATTAAATCTTTGACCCAAGCTTTTTTACATTTATGATTTTCTAATGTATCAATATGACTTATACCCGGTTTAAATGTATAGTTTTTTAAGTCTTTAATAAATGAATAATCGGTAATATGTGTATCTGCGTCTATCATGATTACAACATCATGATTTTTCAAAATGTATTTTGGTAAGATCATTTTATCCGCATACGATTTAAATGATCTATTATATTCTATTGTATGTACAAATGATGGGGTGTATTTTTTTTGGAAATATTCGGGGTTTTCAGTTAATACATAACAATGGAAACCGTTTTCTAAAATTTTATTGATTTTTTCTGCGGTCCCCTTGTAGTAATATTCTTCGCCAAAACAAAATATACCAAATCCTATGTTATTCATAGGTAAAATGTAGATAAAATTACTCGGATTGTGTAGAGTTTCTTTCTAATATAATTTCGTTATAAAATTCCTGGGCCGCTAAGTCTGTTTCAAACGTATCTTTTTGAGTTTCTCCATTTTCGTCAATATATTCAACAATATAATAACCAGAAAAGTTAGAACTATCTTGATACATGTTAATAAATTGTCTAGCCATTGTTTACAACGTTTTGTGCTTCTAATAATGTATAATAAATACCAATAAAGTCTGCGCCATCTAGTACAAACCAGCATTGAATACCATCTTTATCTATACCTTCTTCAATTCTCATATATCAAAATCGTTTTCAATTTCAGTGAAATTACCAAAGATCTGTGATAATTGGGTTATTGTTTCATTTATTGACTCTGGTGTTACCATATCTTCACCCATATAGTGATAATAACGTCCAGTGTTAAATAAAACATTGTCACCATCTGTTATTGTTATCTCAAATTTTTCTAGGTCAACTTTTTTTAATGATATTTTCATATTAATAAATTTTAAACATCTGTAAATGCTATGAATGCAGCACCGTAATTGTGGTAATCACTACCAGAACTATCCCAATAAGGTCCATCTACATAACCTCCGCCAGCAAAATAATTTCCTGACCAACAGCACCCATACCAAAAAGGATTGTTATTGTATTGACCAGAGCAACCACAACCATTTCCATTTGCATTATCATAGGTTGATAAACTATAACCATTAACAGCATGATAAGCATACCAGCCAGGTGTTCCACCAATATCATTAACAACGTTTCTCGGATAAACAAATGCATAGTTGCTTGCCCAACCACTAAACTTCCATCTTGATCTTTTTGTATGTGAACCATTTAAACCGGTTACCCCTGTCGCAACATATTGACATATAGTATTTCCAAGGTATGGCCAATAATTTAACCCAACCCATAGATTGAAATTTAAATTGGCATCATATGTTCCTCTAGTATTAACTGCGGCCCCTGTTGCATTTGCGAACGTTAAATTATTCATTCCGCCTGTATTAATACGATTCGCAATAATCATTACCCATACTCTTGATGAATCAAAATCAAAATTACAGTAAAACTGGTTTGCGCCAAGTCCTCCGGGGTTTAACCAATATATTCCATTGGTTGTAATTCCAGCGTTAAATCTTAAATAATTTGCGGATGGCGCAGCTTTTTCTTGTGTAGAACCATCCAATATTAATGTATAATTAGATGATCCCTGTGAATCAAATGATCTTGTGCTTAACTGTGATGTACCAATGTATATTGACATAATTATGCGTATAATGTAACACCCATTTGATTAAATAGGTTGCTATAATAATTATAGACTTCGTTTATTCTTGTTGAATTCAAATCTACGTTCCATACCATACATGAATGAAGATAACCAACCTCCATAATACCGGTATAACCATTACCAATTCTTACTGTACTAGATCTTAATATGTTGGTATCGCTTCTATTACCATAGTTACTATTCCAACCGGATGATGAGTCATAATAAAATCCATTATTATGGTTTACTGTGCCTTTTATTGCAATAAAATTCCATTGATTTAATGTGTATGCTTTTGTTGATGCGTAATCATATGTACCATCTTGTCCGCCAGCTCGATAATAAGAAAGAGTATTGTTGGTTTCCCATGTTGTTGCGAGTTCTTGTTGATAAGACGCGTATGATGTTCCCGCTTTTTCAAATAAATTGTGTCTCGCACTATTAGAAGGAAACCAATATATTAAAACTAAAGTAAACGCCCCCATTAAATCTACTCTATTTGCTTGTGTGCTGTTTGCACTTTCCCACCAACTTTGGCCATTAAATGCTATTGCCGGAACACTACTAACCCACACTTTTGGTGTTGGTGTTGTTGTGTATGGTTCTCCACTGTTCCTACTATTAAAACACATACCATAAACAGAGTCACACCAAGTAGATGCACCTGAACTGTAGTTGTTCGCATTTAGATCTAATACTAATCCGTCTGTTGGAAAATTATAAAAAGATTTAATTTCTCCACCAGAATTGGCGCTTGATGACGATATACTATTTCCTCCAATTATTAAACTCATTATAAACCGAATCTTGCTTTTTGTATTCTAAAAGCTTGCCCAGCCTCATCAGCAGACAAAACTCTGTTATATACTTTACATGAACCCATTTGACCATCAATACTAAACCCTGTGTTACCTCCCCAAGAACCATATGGGTATAATGTAAACACACCCGCACCAACGTTAGCATTACCTGATGATGGCGCGTCTCCCGTAATATTATGATTTTGTGAACCTCTAAATTCACCACCATTTATGTAATAACCCATTTGTGTTGAATTTGCCCAACAAACAATATGTGTCCAAGTATTATTTGATAAATTTCTGGCAAATGATAAACTACTGTCGGTAGAACCGGCGTATAAATAAAATGAACCCGGAAAAATCCAAATATTATATTGACCCGATCCGTTCCATGGTTTTGTAAAAAATACACCATTGGTATCACTTGATTTAACCCACATTTCAATTGTCATTGTTGATCTGCCAATTGCACCATTTGGTGACCATGCAAAATCTGGTGCACTACCACTAAAGATACCCATTCCTCCTGATCCATCGAATGTAATTATCCCTTCATTACTTGAACTATATGAATAACCGTTATAAAGTGTTAGCGTTCTACTATTACCACTTAAATCTGTCATCGACGCCCCACTGCCAGGATAAGAAGCTAAAGATGCTGGATCGATCCAAGCTTGTAATCCTCTTGTTATACCATGATATTTTTCTCTTGTTGCAAAATAATTTTGTAAAACTTCAGAAGGGGTTAATGCTCTATTATAAATTCTAACTTCAGCAATACTACCGCTAAATTGTCTTGAAGAGCCTTCTCTACCAATACTTAATCCAGATCCGGATGCGCCGCCGTTTGTTGTTGTTGCAGTCCCAACAAATGTGCCATTAACATATTGATATAATCTACCCGCTCTCCCGTCCCAAACCGTACACCAATGATGCCAAGTTTTTCTTGCAGATGGCCCATTTGTTTCATGATAACCATCAGCGCTACTACAATACCAATATGTTGACAAATATTGATTGGATTTATTCCAACTCATATACTGTCCACAGTTACCTGTTAATAAAATAATTGTACCCCTGTCTCCAGATGTTACTTCGGATGCCGCTGCGTATATCCAAGCTTCAAAAGTTCCTTGTACATTTGGTTGTAAACCAGTAAATGTTCCATTAATCCACGCGCCATCAAAATTCATGTTCCAACCTCTAACACCATTAAAGGTCGCTGTACCCATACCATTCTGTATATCTAAGTTACTATGGTTTCTAGCAATATTATACCATACGCTTCCTCCGTTTGGATAAGAATAAAAGTTGTTTACATCGTAGTACGCTTGGAGCCCCGCCGTAATAATATTTTCTTTGAATATACCATTAGACGTTATATCTTCTTTATCCAATACGTTTGTTTTTACATATACTGGCATATTACTTAATTTCCTCTAATGATATTTTAAATTTCTTTCCGTTGTTATTGTTTATAATATAAAGATTTTCTGCACCTTCCTGAATAGTCCAGTTACCTTTTGTTCCATCAATATCATTACCTTCTGGTTTATTCATATTGCTTAAGTGTAAGTCGTTTGTATAAACGTTTCTCCAACCAAGTGATGATGAGCCCAAATCGTATGTATTATTCTGGCCAGGAAGTAAATGACCTGACGTATCCCAATATGCTTTTATTGTTCCACTACCATTAGTATAAATGTAAAGTGAATAACCTGTTTCAGCCCAAATAGCCGGATCATAATTCGCATTACCTTCCCACAAACCTCTTCTAGTGAATCCACCCGCGTTTGCACTATCATTAGAATTTCTAATTCTAAAACCACTACTTGCTTGTGCATCAAAATATGACGCACCTTTAATAACACCAGCAACCGTTAAACCTTCTGATGGTGATGCCGTTGAAACTAAACTAGTTCCTATAGTCATACCACCATGAACATGTAGTTTTTTACCACTTACGTTTGATCCGCCGCCACCAATAGCAAATGTTTGGTTACCTCCATGATACCAAATATAATCGGGAGAACTATTTGTGTCATCAAATTGAATCCCAGCCCAAGTATCGGGGCTCACTAGTGCTATTTGGTGGTCACTAGACGACGTGAATGTACCTATACCACTAACTGAAAGTGATCCATTAGATGTTATTCCTGCAAATGTAACAGCACTTGATGTATTTAAATTCTGATTTGCAGAATACCCGGCACCAGCCATTGCATATGATGTATAGTTGGAACTATTAAGAACTAAGTTACCTGTTGTTGTACCATTACCGTTTGTATAAATGTTACCAACGGTATATAATGTACCATCGCTATCAAATGTACCATTAATACCTCTTTCTTGTCTATAAAAATATAATCTAGCCGTTGCTGAACCAGCGGTGTTAGATTTAATCTGCATACCAATACCACCATATTCAGTGAATGTTCCATTACTACTGTTAGCACAGAAATAAAGGTTCGCGCCATTACCGTTGGTATTGTCATTCATATATAATTGAAGAATACCATATGAGCCTCCGGCACCACTATAACCAGCTTTTGTCATTCTGAATGGTACTGGGGTATTTGCCCCGTTGTGTACGAATAATTCTGTTACACCAGCTGGATTACCAACATTGTGCGAGAATGTACCACCACTACCAGAATAGGCCCCAGTGTTTGTTAAACCAACTGAGCTTAATGTACTAGCAACACTAACAGTACCATTTGAGTTATACGTCATTACATCCCCACCATAGGTCCAAGAGTAAACTCTCATATCATCAGACCCACCACCATTACCAACTCTAATCTGCCATTGTTTTGCACCAACAGCACCCCATGTGTTTGACCCAACCTGGAATCTTATATGTGCTTGATTAATACCACTTACTAAAAGACCACCATATTGAGTGCTTGTTGTTGTGCTTGTGTTGTAAAAATGTGCATTTACAAATGGTTCTGTTGTTACCGAATATCCGGCGGTTATTTGTGCTGTTGATGTAACACCAGCAAATGTAACAGCACTTGATGTGTTTAAATTCTGATTTGCAGAATATCCAGCACCAGCCATTGCATATGATGTATAGTTTGCTGCATCTAATATTGTGTTACCATTATATGTTGGTCTTGCTCTTGGGAAATCTACAACACCAGCATTTGTTGCTGTCATAAATAATTGTGGCCCAGTTGAATATGAATTTGTTGTTGCAAAACCCATTGAGGTGCCGTAACTACTGTTATTTAGCACATAGATACCCGCTTGAGCCTCAGATGAACTACCACCTTGGAACGTTATTGCAGCTTGATTACTGTTATCATTACCCGCACCCGATCCGTTTTGTATGTGAATGTTACCTATAGTTGTTTTTGCAACACTAAATCCTAAATTTGATCTACCTGTTGCGGTATTATATGTTGAATAGATGATATTACTTCCGCTATAAGTGCTAGTATTGGTGATTCCAGCAAATGTAACTGTTGATCCGGATTTAACCGCCTGATCTAAGTATGTGCTGAAACCTGTTGTTGATGCGATCGATATTTGTGCCGATCCAGATACTGTTCCAGATGGTAATGCAGAAACAACTTGAGCACTACTGCTAAGAACATTTTCAGCACTCAATCTATTCTTAATTGTTGTATTGATAGAAGAAGTAAAACTATTTAAACTACCTGTACTAGTTTCAATTAAGCCTAATCTTGTATTTGTACTACTAGTATAAGAGTTTAATGATCCTGTTGAAGTTTCAATTAAACCTAATCTTGTATTTGTACTGCTAGTATAAGAGTTTAATGATCCTGTTGAAGTCTCAATTGACGTTAATCTACTACCCGCACTTGAAGTAAACGTATTTAAGCTGCTTGTTGCAGTATGAATAGCATTAATATTAGTTGTATTAGAACTTGTATATGAATTTAAGCTACTTGTTGTAGTTTCTAACGCACTTAATCTATTATTTTGATTTGTAACGGTGGTATTATTAGAAGCGGTATAAGAATTTAAACTACTTGTTGCCGTTTCTATTGAACCTAATCTAGTATTTGTGCTACTTGTATATGAGTTCAATGAACTGGTGGCAGTATGAATAGCATTAATGTTAGTTGTGTTAGAACTTGTGTAAGAATTTAAACTACTTGTACTGGTTTCTAATGCACCTAATCTTGTATTTGTAGAAGATGTATATGTGTTTAAACTTCCAGTACTTGTTTCTATTGAATTTAATCTTGTGTTTGTACTTGAGGTAAAACTATTTAAACTACTTGTTGTAGATTCAATAACACCTAATCTTGTGTTGGCGGATGAGGTGTATGAATTAAGACTACTTGTACTTGTCTCAATAGAAGTTAATCTATTATTTTGTGTAGTGTTTGTTGAATCGTTTGATGCGGTATAAGAATTTAAACTACTTGTTGTTGTTTCAATTGCAGTTATATTTGTACCATAAACTGTCCCCGTTGCACTTAACGAACCAGTGATATAAATAACACCGGAGGTTTCGTTCATTATTGAGTTATCAATGTGGTCCCCACCAACGGACTTCGGAATTTTACCTGATGTTAGTGATGGTTCATCTCCTAGTGACCCACTATTACGTGGACCCGATATTAACATACCTCCACTATAACTTGATCCCGATGCGTTTTGATAAACCCATCTATTATTTAAACTGTCCCATGCTAATGATGCGGTTGCCTGATGTGATAATGAACCTGAATCATAAACTTTTAAACCTCCAAATCTTTCTGCCGGTTCAAATACGTTTACACTAATAAATGATGTACTAAGTGCTAACTGTGACGCTGTTACATATGTAATTGATGATGAACCAAATACTTGTAAATCTTGTAAAACAATTAATGACCCACTAACTGTTTGTGTTCCAATAATATTTTGTGAGCCACTTACGGTTAGTGAGCCTGTTAAAGCATAAGAACCATTTAGTTGTTTTGTGTTCGTCCAAATACCACCACTATTTCTAACCAATAAATCTCCTTGTGATATGTTTGTGTAAGCAACATCATGGGCTTCATTAAGTTCTATACCATTATCAATACGAACATATATAGAACCGTTATTTTGATTTACTCTTAAAACTTCACCAAGTCTAACACCATGTAAGGGCGCCACAGGTGATGTATTAATAAATGAACCCGTAGACCCCAAGAAAATAAGATCACCGGCAGTCATTCCTAATGTGTTAACACCAAGTAAAACACCTTCAGTAATTACCAAACCATTAGACCCATTTGCAATGTTTTCTGTTGCAATACCTAATGTATTTGCTGAGTTATTATCGTTCTCATATGATGCTGTCGCAATTAAAGGGTTATCACCAACAGCACCAACAATTCTAACAACTTGACCCTTGTTAATTTGGTAACCTGAGTTATTTTGACAATATACGTCGGTTTGCGTTGTTCTTAACGCATAAGATGCTGTTGGGACTTGTTGTGAACTACTATATGCTTCTAATACATCAAGTCGTGAATCTAATGATCCCGATACTGTTGTATATGATGATGTAAATGTATTAAAATCGTTTCTAATACTTCCACTTGCAGTTTCTAATGAAGTTAATCTACCATTTGCAGAAGAAGTATGTGAATTTAGACTAGCTGTTGTACTTTCTATCACACCAAGTCTTGTATTGGTACTTGAAGTGTATGTGTTTAATGAAGATGTTGTGTTTTCTATTACACCAAGTCTCGTATTGGTGCTTGAAGTATATGTATTTAAACTCGATGTACTTGATTCAATTGCATTGATCTTATTTGTTTGATTTAAGTCAGTTGTTGCTAAAGAAGAGCTAAATGTTGTGTAATTACTTGTTTGTGTAATATCAATTTGACCACTACCAGACACCACATTATCAGTATTAAGTTTATTCTTAATTGTTGTGTCAATAGAAGAAGTAAAACTATTAAGAGAAGACGTTGCTGTTTCAATTGCACTTAATCTTGTGCTTGTTGATGATGTAAAAGTGTTTAATGATCCAGTTGTTGTTTCAATAGAATTTAATCTATTATTTTGAGCTGTATTTGTAGAATCATTAGAACTTGTATATGTGTTGAAATCAACACGTATAGATCCGCTCTCACTTTCTAAATTATTTAATCTCGTATTGGCGCTGCTAGTAAATGTGTTTAATGAACTTGTTGAGGTTTCAATACTTGTAAATTTAGATAACGCGCTGCTACTAAAAGTATTTAAACTTCCGCTAGCGGTTTCTAAAGAGCTTAATCTACCTTCTTGTAAAGAATCCGTTGTTGCAATAGAACTGCTAAATGTGGTATAACCATTTGTACCAGTAATTGAAATTTGAGTAGATGATGATACAACATTTTCAAGGTTTATTTTATCCTTGATGATGGTATTAATAGAGTAACTAAAATTATTTAAACTACTAGTTGTAGTTTCAATTGATGTTAATCTATTACTTTGGTTTAAATCTGTTGTTGCAATTGAGGAACTAAAAGTCGAATATCCCGTTGTTCCTGTGATTTCTACTTGTACTGACCCCGATATAACACTTTCAGTATTAAGTTTATTCTTAATTGTTGTATCAATAGAAGAAGTGAAACTATTTAAACTTCCTGTAGATACTTCCAAAGCACCAACTCTAGTATCATTACTAGAGGTATAAGAGTTTAAAGAAGTTGTAAATGAATTAATGGAACTTGAAAAACTATTAAGGCTACTTGTAGATACCTCTAAAGCAGAAACTCTTGGGTCGTTACTTGCTGTGTACGAATTGAATACGGTTTCGTCTAATTTACCGGTACCTATGGCTTGACCATTTAATGATATTGATCCTGTTATATTAACAGAGCCGGTAATATCGTGATTATCATCTAAACTATCACCAAATCTGGTAGAACCAGATTGATAAAGTACTGAAGACGAGTAAATTGTCACATCAATTTGTTCTGCAACAATTGTTCCTGTTACTCTTAAAGAACCTGTAATTGATGTGTTTGAATTGACATTAAATCCGTTTGGTGAAACAGATGCTGTCACTGATCCTGTTGATATTTGGGATAAATTTAACCCAGTTACACCGCTAGCGGAGATTCCATATAATCCGCTACCATCACCAACAAAAGAACCCGTGAAAACTGAGGCCGTCATTGACCCCGATATGCTTTGTATCGAGCCGTATAATTCCATTAATTTATAGTTTATCTATAAATATTAACAGAAGCGATTAGGGTTGGGATTATTTTTAGCAAATAGTGCAACCTGGATCATAGTTGTAAAGAGAACAACCATAACCACAGTCATAATACTTCTCAAATCTGGTTCTAAAGAATTGATAATTTTGGAGGATTTCTGCATTTGTTAATTCTACATCATAAATAACCACAGCAGCCACCCTTACATAAGCATTTTCTATGGTTAAGTTAGAATTCATTGCAATAGTCATTCTTTGTACCCCATTAAAATCAAACCCCGAACCGATTGCACCAGAAGCTTCTTGAACACCGTTTACGTGCACAAATGCATTACTATTTTGAGTCCATTTATAGGAAACTATTCTATATGGATCATTTGCAGCCTTAATTGATGTTGTTGGGTATAATCCACCTATACCACCAAAGGAAGATCTATACCAAAGACCGTGTTTACTTTCGTCACAGGATGCTAATGTAAAATACGTACTAAAATCATTGTTTGTGCTACTACCATCATTAAAACTGACCAATCTACTACAACCGCCAAAATTAGTGTTACCAATACTAGACATCATAACCATTACTGTTGCAGCTGCGCCAACGTTGTGAGATATACTTCCCGCTCTTGTTGCGTAATCATTTGAGCCACTAAATTGAAATGCTGTGGCCCTATTGTAAACACCATATGTTGGGCTGTTAACTAAAGTAAAGTTATATCCGTTACCACTTAAATCGTACCAAATATTACCACTTCCTGGATAAGAATTACCGTTCTGAGCATCCAAATATAACATCATCCCCCTCCTTACAATAGAAGTTGAATTGTATAATCCCACATCAATGTCATCCAGTATATTTCCACCTACATCAAACGGCATAATTTTTCTTTTTATCTACCAAACCTTACTCTTTGTGCTGCAAAGTTTTGTATAACTTGTGCATCACTAAAAGCCACGTTATAAACCATTGTATTTGCAATTATTCCAGCAAATCTTCCGGCCCAACTTCCCCCAATAATATCTATTGGATTGTTATTTCCGGATGGTGAGCTACCGGCGCTTAAATCTTTAATACCATTAACATACAAATCCATTGTAGTGTTTGTTCTATTCACCCAAGTAAGATGTTGCCATTGATTATTATTGACAGTAGTGCTACCAATTAGTCTAAACCAACCGCTACTGTATGACCAATAAGCTATTCTACCAGCATTTACACATAATGAAGAATAGACTGGCCCGCCACTAGAATTACTTAGTATTGAACCCGCACCTAAACCATCTGCTGATGTTCCTGTTCTAACCCAAGCAGATATTGTCCAGGCAACATTACCGTTACCAAGATTGAATGTTGTCATTAACCCATAATCATCGGTACCATCAAAACTAAGTTGACCGCCAGTTGTGGTGCTATAGGTTGGGCCGTTGTATAATGTTATTGTTCTACCGTTTCCAGTTAAATCAAACCAACTACCACCACTACCAGGATATGAGTTTGCTATACCAGCGTCCCAATAATATAATAATCCACTTGTAATTAATTCTCTATCGTTAAGGAATTTTACACCTATAGAGTTTAATTCATTACTATTTAAATTAATTGGCATTTTAAATTCTATTTAATTCGTTATTTGTCCACTCTTCTGTTGCAAGAATTTCTAAAAATTCAAAATTATAGTACTCTCTAGATTTAGTTAATAAGTTATTAACAGATTCAGGCATACTGCTATCATATTTTACAAATGTTTTTATACCGTCAATAGATTTTCTCAATGTTTCTATTGAATCTTCTTTTACCTCATTAAAATTGATTTTATCTACTTCAGAAAAATCGAATATTACATATTTTAAGTCTACCATGTTAAACTTTTTTTGCTGGTGCTATTGATGGATCAACTTCTTGTAACAAGAACTTGAAAACCTTATTTGTTTTATTATTATAAATAAATAAATCTTCTTCCCCCTCAACAATTGTATAATCTCCGATACCATTTGACATTGATAAGTCAGAAGTGAATACCGTGTTCCATCTCATTGATGAAGAACCTAAATTATAGGTACTATTTGCTTTTGGTAATATGTTTCCATATACATGAAGCCCCCCTTCTGCCCACATATCAATTCTTCTATCTGTCGATGATGAACCCGAAGACATACCGACAAGGTTCAATGAATTAACCTGATGGTATCCAGCAGATATTTGTGCAGAATTCGTTTCTCTTCCATTATTGTTTCCTCCAAATATGATACCACTAGCACTTATTTTCATATTTGATGTTGGAGCATCAACAGTGACCGCTTGGTGAATCCTTATCTCACCATCGTTTCTTATTGTAAAAAGGTTTAGTGTATCAGCCTGATTATTAAATCTATATCCATGTGTTGAATTACCAACAAAATAAGAACTAGTGCTACCTAATGCTATTACACCATTAATAGTCAATGATCCAGTATCAAAAACAGAGCCACTAGCATCTCTTTTCATATAAAACATTCTGTGCCAGGTCGTTCCATTGTTTACATAAAATTCAAAATCATGTGTTGATCCTCCAGCAGTTTGCATTGCAGCATAGTCTGTACCACCTTTTGCAAATCTAATGTCGTTATCTATAACTGAGCTTGCACTATCTACTCTTAATGCAAAACCACTAGAACCATCATTTTTAAATGTGGCATTGTTTGATGAATTCAATGAAGATGATAAAGTTAACCCAACAAATGTTGGGCTATTTCCCGTTCCAACGTTTTGATTAATTGTATACGCAGTTATATTACCTGCTGTTGTTGCACTGGTTGCAGTTCCTGCGCTACCAGCACTGTCAGCATAACCGGCCCAAATCTTGTTCCAGCTGCCCCAAGTTGTTGCTTCTCTAGTTCGATAAGTAATATACCTATCAGTTGAATTATATCTTGGGATTGCCATTTGCATAGCATAATCGGCATATCCATAATCATTACCTAACCCTAAAGAAAACCCATAAAACTGATTGGAACCAGTTCCTGGCCCATTTGTTGTTCCTTGTATAAAATATGGGCCAAATACCGTTACCGAATTAAAATCGGTTGGGCTACCATGATTTCTTCCTCTATTATTAAAAATTTGATTTATTGTTAACCCCTCTAATCCGCTTGAGTTAGAAGCTAAAGTTGCTGTTGCGGCATTACCTGAAATATTTGTTTGGTCACCCGTATTTGTACCACTGCTACTACCACTAAAGTTAGTAGCACTAAAGTTACCTCTAACGGTCATGTCACCACTTGTTGCAATTGTAGTTCTATTTGCGGTGTTACCACTTGGAACAAATTCAATCATGGAATCACTATTCCAAAGATATAATGAACTAGAACCAACAGAATTCGCTGTTGATCTATTTTTGATTATGTAACCATCTCCCGATGCTGTTGTTAATCTTAAATAAGAGTATTGAGCGTCTGCCTTAGTATTTGTAATCCATGCATATGTTTCTGCACTTGATGAGTTAGAAACCAAAAGAGGATTTCCAGCACCATTTACTGTAACTTTACTAAAAGTTGGTGATGATGTTGTTAAAACCCCTTGATCCAAATATGTACCGAACCCGCTTGTACTTGATAAAGTTATTTGTGATGAACCTGATACAACACCTTCAGCATTCAATCTTGTTTTGATACCTGAAGAATAATTTGTTGTTGCGGTTAAATCTATTTGAGAAGAACCCGATACTAATCCACCAGGTATGTTACTTAAGCTTGGGAAAGATACTTGAGATGACCCAGATACTATTCCTGAAGGTATTCCACTTACGCTTCCATATGATATTTGTGATGACCCCGATACAATACCGCTAGGTATACCACTTATACTTCCATAAGTTATTTGTGAAGAGCCAGATACTGTTCCAGCTGGCAAAGATGAAACCACTTGTGCTGAACTTGATAAAACACCTTCAGCATTTAATCTAGTTTTAATACCTGTTGAATAATTTGTTGTTGAGGTTAAATCAACTTGTACTGAACCCGAAATAATTCCTGATGGGACACCAGATAATCCGCTATATGTAACTTGTGATGAACCAGATACAATTCCTGATGGGATATTACTCAAGCTTGGGTAAGATACTTGTGATGAACCAGAAACTAAACCTGAAGGAACACCTGTTATACCTCCGAAAGATATTTGTCCTGAACCAGATACAACTGTGATGCCATTAAAGAAAGAACCTGAATGTATTGTAGTTCCATTTAAAACTTGTGAAGAACCTGACACAGTGCCGGCAGGTAAAGCAGAAACAACCTGTGCTGAGCTTGATAAAACATTTTCAGTATTCAGTCTTGTTTTAATTCCACTAACATAGTTTGTGGTAGAAGTTAAATCTACTTGAGCCGATCCTGAAATTATTCCACTTGGTATTCCACTTATTCCACTATATGTAATTTGTGATGAACCAGATACAATACCACTTGGTATTCCTGATACCCCGCTATAAGTTATTTGTGATGAACCAGATACAACACCATCGGTATTCATTTTTGATTTAACGCCGTTCGTAAAATGTGTTGATCCAGTATCTAATGTTAAAGTTCTTGTTGCTACAATTGTTCCGCCACCAGATAAACCATTACCAGCAGTTATTGAAACCGCTGTGTGATCAACGTGTTGGTTTGCATCATAATTTGTTGTTGAATTATGGTTAATTTGTGATGAACCAGAAACTAACGCAGTTCCTGTTGCTATAAATGTTCCTGTAATTTCTGTATTTGAATTGATTGAAACTTTAGTTCCGGTATCTGTAATATTACTATCAGCTAAATGTTCAATACCTGTACTTTTAACTAATCTATTTGTTGTTATATATCCTTCGCCACCTAAATTGTTATAAGTCTCGGGACCCATTAATAATACTGACGATGTGATAGTACCTTGATTCTGGTGTACGAATATCCATTGATTATTTACCGAATCAAATAACATTGATCCAGAAACCTGCGGAGATGAACCACTGTCGATAACAGCAAGTCCACCAAATCTTATACTCGGGTTTTGCGCATTAACAGTAATGATATTATCTGCAATATTAACCACAGATGAACTGATGTGTTGAATCGATGATGAACCGGCAATAACTAAATCTTGAGAGATGTATAATGAACCGGTAATTGTTTGATTACCAATAAAAATATTACTACCTGTAGTGGCATAACTACCTGTTTTACCTTCCAACGAAGTTAATCTACCATCTTGTGTTGAATTAGTATTAATTATACTTGCTGTTGTTGATTCAATTGATGATAGTTTTGTATTTGTACTTGAAGTAAAACTATTTAAACTTCCTGTTGATGTTTCGATTGAATTTAATCTAGCGTTCGTTGATCCACTGTAAGAAGCGAATGAACTTGTTACACTTTCAATACCACTGAACTTTGTATTTGCACTTGAAGTATATGAATTTAAACTACTTGTGCTGGTTTCAATAGAATTTAATCTTGTGCTTGCTGAAGATGTGAATGTATTAATTGAGCCTGTTGTTGATTCAATTGTGTTTAATCTTGTGTCAGCAGAAGATGTAAATGTATTTAAACTTGATGTTGTTGATTCAATTGCACTAATTTTATTAGTTTGATTTAAATCAGTGGTTGCAAGTGATGAGCTGAATGTTGTGTAATTAGTTGTTTGAGTAATATCAATTTGCCCGCTTCCAGAAATTACCCCTTCAGCACTAAGTCTATTTTTAATTGTTGTATTAATAGACCCAGTAAATGAATTTAATGACCCTGTTGACGTCTCAACCGCATTCAAACGAGTGTTCGTTGAAGATGTATATGTATTTAAAGATCCAGTTGTTGTCTCTAACGCACTTAACCTGCTATTTTGTGTTGTATTTGTTGAATTATTTGAACTAGTATATGTGTTGAAATCTGAACGAATGGAACTGCTAGAAGATTCTAATGAATTTAATCTTCCATTTGCACTTGATGTAAATGTATTTAAACTTGATGTTGTTGATTCAATAATACTAATCCTTGTATTGTTACTTGATGTATAAGAATTTAAACTACTTGTTGTGCTTTCAAGTGAATTTAATCTTGTGATTGCAGATGCTGTAAATGTATTTAAACTTCCTCCGCTACTTTCTAAATTTCCTAATCTACTGTTAAGCGAAGAACTAAATGCCGTTAAGTCAATACCTTCGATTGTACCTATAATATCAATAGAACCTGAAACAACAATGTCACTTGCAAATACAACAGGAGTGCCTCCAACTGATGATTGAATTTTGTTTCCGTTTAATACTTCAATAGGTCCCTTCAACATGATTTTACCATTTGTTGGGTCTAGTAAGATATCACCATCTGCACTTGATTTTAATTCAATATCGCCATCTGCAGTTTGTAGAATAATTGAATCAGTTGTTCCTTCTAAAATTTTAATTGATTGCCCAGTATCGGTTGTAATAACTAATTCCTGTGCAGTACTACTTAATACTTTTGTATTATCAATGTATAATGAACCAGAAGAAATATAAACATCTCTCCATTGGTATGTTGGGCTACCTAAATCAAAAGCATTATCAATTGTTGGAATTATAGAACCACTAACTAACTGATCGCCTTTAAATGTATTAGATCCTGTTATTGCGAAGCCATACGCAATAACTTGTAGTGAACTGGATACAATATTTGAATTATTTAAAATTTGTGAAGATCCAGAAATTATACCATCATTATTAAGTTTATTTTTAATAGTTGTGTTAATTGAACTAGTAAATGAGTTTAAACTTGAAGTACTAGTTTCAATTGCCACTAATTTAGTATTTGTACTTGAAGTAAAACTATTTAATGAGCCTGTGGTTGAATCAATAACATTTAATCTATTTTCTAAACTATTGGTATATGAATTTAAACTTGCGGTATATATTTTAATTGAACTTGAAAAATCACCAAATTCAACTTCGTTAACAAAAGTAACGTCTAAAGATGAACTGAAAGATTCTAACCCACCGACTCTGGTGTTGAGGGATGAACTATCACTAATATAAGATGTAGTAAACGAATTGTATGATGTGGTTAGATTATTAAAATCTGTGTTTGAAACTTTATAAGAAGATGTGTATGTATTAAATGTTTCTTCATCTAATTTTCCAGTGCCAATTGCTTGGCCATTTAATGAAATTGATCCAGTAATGTTAACTGATCCAGTAAATGTGTGAGTATCATCCGAAGAGTTACCAAATCTGGTTGAACCAGATTCATAAATTATTGAAGATGTTGTAATTGATGTGTGAAGCTCATCAACTGTTAATGTACCTCTAACTCTTAAATCCTGCTCGAAATCGGCAGAACCGGACACAATAAGTCCATTTTTAACTTTAAATTCGTTTGCCATATTATATTAGTTTCACTGTCCACTAATGTGTTACTAATAAATACTCAGAATTTAACAAGCATATGAGTTAATTACATAACCAGAGGAATCAATTTGTAAGGTGGTACCATAGTCGCCGGTAGAATTACCATAATACTTGTTGGCACCGTTAAATGGTGTTGTCATTCCGCTATTAGTAAAGAATCTGGTGACCGTTAACCAATCGGAAGAATTACCATAAACCGAAACATCAGAACCAAATAAACCACTACAATAATCTGGTGCAGTACTACCTGAACTAATTAAAAAATTAGTTGAAGTGGTTGAGGTTACTGTTGGTGTGGGCGTTGCTGTTGGTGTAGGTGTAACTGTAGGGGTTGGTGTTGATTGAGGTAATATTTGATCTCCAAGAGCTCTATATAATACTTCTACTGTCCATGTTCCTGAAGCAATTGTTGCATTTAATTTACCAGTTCCAGATACATTGAATCCTACTGCTGTTGTATTTCCTAAATCAATTGTAGTTGTTTCATTATATGAAGAATTTGTACCATCCCAAACACTCATTATCGCCCCACCTCTCATATTACTTCCACTTTTGATAACATAATCAAAAAATGCACCGTCAAAAGTACTTAAATCAAATATTTCTGTGTTACTTGAAATTGTAGTTCCAGTTGAACATATTTTAGCATTATTAATTGTTAAACAACCAGCGATTGTTTGTGCACCAGTTAATGTGTTTGACCCTGTGGTTGCAAACCCATAGTTTGTGATTTGGGTGCTACTACTAACAATACCACTACCAGTAAGATTAATATTAGTAATATCAATTGAACCTGAAATAATGTGCCCACCCTTAGCTACGTTCAAATGACCCGCAACAGGTGTTGAAAAATAAACTTCAATTGTATCAGAATCTATAGATCTAATTTCTTGTGGGAAGATTATCTTTCTATTGTTGTTATAAACAGTAACAATAGGATAATCCGTACCCATATTATGGGATACCGACCAAGTGGTTGCTGCACTAAATTGTTGTGTCATTCCACCAGGACCAGTACCTAAAGAAGCTATTGCTCTACCGCTTTGTGCAGATGGAAAAGTTATCGTTGCGCTATCGGAATTTACAGCAGTTATTTGTGATGGAATAATTACATTATCATTCGTATCAAAAATTTGAAAAATAGGATATTTTTGACCTAAGTTGTGGTTAAATGTCCAAGTTGTACTAGGGGTTGTTTGATTTAACTCTGCATATGCTCCATCACCAGCACCGCCTCCACTACCACCAGCACCAGCATTTAAAGCAAATGCAGCTGTTAATGCATATGATGCACTCAATACCGTCATTGAAGACGTTTGACTTGAGTATACAACACTTGATGTAAAATTATCTAATGCTGTAATATGTTCGTTTACTGACCCGCTAAATAAACCAAATGAGGTTGTGAAAGAATTGAATGCTCCAGTTAATGAATTTAAAGATCCAGTAATGTTTTCAATTCTTGTATTTAAAGATGACGAAAGATTGGTAGTACTGAATTTTAATTCTTTTGTGTATCCATTTGTGTTCGTATCTGTATTTGATACTGTGATATCAACACCCCCATCACCAATAACTTCAAAAGCATCTGATCCGGTTGCTCTAAGCATACCAGAACCAGAAACAAATATATCCCTAAAGTGAGAACCAATTGAAATGAATGCGGTGCCTGGTGCAGATTCACTAACGTTTAAACCGGTACCGTCGTCAAATTGTAACTTTGTGAACGCTTTATCATATGTGTTACCATCAACATCAGATCCGGTAATAACAAATGGGACACTTGTTAAACCAGAAGCATTACCAATAAATGAACCCGAAATCACTGATGCAGATATTGCACCAACTAAACTAATTGAACCTGTATTAACGGTATTTGTAACTACTAATTCTTGTACTGAGGGTCCACCGGAGCCAGAAACGGCCATAAAGACTTTACCGTCTGTGGTATTAAGCGCTAATTCTCCAAGTTGTAAGTTAGTGTTCGTTGGTTTTTGACCAGATACACTACTTCTACGTAGTTTTACTATTTGTGCCATATATATGGGTCCCTCAAAATTGTTGTGGTATATACCACCGTTAATAACCTATGTAGGTCTTACTATAAATACATAAAAGTTATGATTATGTAAATAAAAAAGGGAGGTTTTTATACCTCCCTTTTTATTATTCCCAAATAAACGCTTAGTACGTTCCGCCATCAATCACTGTAGAAAACGCTAACGCTCCAGTAGAATTTTTATAGCCCAATAAACCATCTAATACGTCTGTTGTTTCTGTTGTTGAAACAAAACCAACAATATTAGCAGAGTTTCTGAACATGATAGCAGATGTTTTAGTTCCGTTATCGGTTCCACCTGAATATGATAATGTGAAATTACCACTAATCAATGCATCACCTGTTCCAGAGTCGATTGTAAATTTATTTGTATTGAATGCTAATGTTGTACCAAGATAAGTCAACAAGCTATCTGAAATATGATCATCACCTGTTGCAATTGGAATGTGACCAACTGTTAATCCTGTCTCATCACCCAATGATCCACTGTTTTTAGGTCCCGCAATAAATCTTGCAGAAGCATATGCTGAACCAGAAGGGTTCGAATATAACCACACATTATTCACAGCATCCCATAAAAGTGATCCAGTTGCACCGGCATTTGAACCAGAATCGTGTACTGTTATACCACCAAATCTTTCAAATGGTGCATATGTGTTTAAGTTAATAATATTTGTTCCCAAATCAACTTGTGAAGAAGAGATGTTAACATAGCTAGATGTTCCTAATAATTCTAAGTTACCTGAAACATATAAATTCCCATGAACAACTGCATTATCTGTAACATCAAGAGAACCTGAAATTCCTAAACTACCTGTAATTCCTAAATCAACATTTTCAAGTCTCAAGCTTCCGGTGTTATCTAATAACACTTTGTGAGTCAAGCCAGATGAAATATCATATGTTGAAAAATTAACGCTACCACTATTAACATTAAGATAGTTAACACCCGATTCACTATTGTCTGTTTTTAGTTGTATACTTAAACTTGATGTACTTTCTAATACTATGTCTCCAGCGGTTGTAATATCTAAGTTACCCGCGCCATAATCGGAAATATGATTAACAAACAATGTATCACCACCAACTAAACTAACATTATTGTCAAAAGATGTTACACCAGAAACACTTAAAGAATCTTTTAGTGTTGCTGAACCGGTAACGTCTAATGTTGAGTTAATTGTAGTAGCCCCTTTTAATTCTGTAGATGAGTTTACTGTTAAAGTACTTTCTAATGTTGTTGTTCCTGATACTGATAAGCTGTCTTTTAGTGTTGCTGAACCTGTTACAGTTAATGTAGAATTCATTCCTACCGCACCTCTTAGTTCTGATGAACCAGTGACTAACAATGTACCATCTATAACTGTTGTACCAGTCATAGAAACACCGCTAGTATTAGCTAAGAACTTTCTGTGCCATGTTGTACCATCAAATTCAGCAATATTGAATCCGCCCGTACCACTGTTTCTCGAATCAAAAACAAACTCAGCACCACCTCTTTGAGATGGGGTTGCATAATTGTTACCAAACATTTGGTAATATGAACCTAAAATGTTTGAGCCATCATAGAAACCGTATATTGTGTTGTCGGTGTTATCCGCAACTCTAATTTGATTTAATCCTGTTAAGTTAATGTGACCATCAACACTTAATGATTGACTAACTGTTGTATCAATATCAATTGTTACACCACTTAATGAATCTATTGTGATTGTATTAGTATTATCATCTATTTTTAAGAAATTACTATCATCACCGAAGAAGCTATATGCAGCATTACCTTTGATATGAATATCAGATGGTGCGGTATTATAAATTCTAAAATCTCTAGAATCATTAAGATCTGGTTTCAAATATAGTGAACCGGTACCTTGAATATTAGTTACTTCAAGTGCACCAGATAAATTTAAATTGCCGTTATCAAAAGTTAAACCACTGTAGTCCGTTAATAAACCGTTTGTGCCAGCAACAACTAATCTTTTTTCTGTTAATTGATCATTATATATCGATCCAGATATTACTACTTGATCGCCAGCGCCTTGTCCTAAATAAGATGAACCGCTTACAACTAAGTCTTCAAATACTGTGATACCATCAAGTGATATTGATTGTGCTTCTAATATATTAACATAAGCAGTTCCACTAACATGTAGGTTTCTCCAGTTTTTACTTGAAGAACCTAAGTCGAATGAATTGTGTACAATTGGTAATATTGATGAACTAACCTCACCACCAAATTGAATAATATCTGTTGTTTGGTTACCGATTGTGATGTTACCACCTAAAGTGATGTCACCAGTTACTTCAATAGAACCTGTTTGATATGTGTTACCTGTTATATGTAAATCGTTACCTAAGAAAGTTTGACCGCTAACAGTTAGGGTTCCACCAGTTAAATTAGTAACCGTACCGTATGTACTTGTAAAAGTTGATCCAGTTAAGTTTGTAAAATTACCATTACTTCCGGTTAAAGAAGTGATGTTTGAATTCGTACTTACGAATGTTGTACCAGTTAGATTTGTAAAATTACCATTACTTCCGGTTAAAGAAGTGATGTTAGCATTGGTACTACTTAAGGTTGTACCAGTAACATTAGTAATATTTGCATTACTACCGGTAAGTGAAGTAATTGTAACATTACTAATAGTGTTACCTTCAATGTTACCAGTAAAATCTAATCTACTGTTACCATCTTTACTAAGAATATAAAGAGATTTATTTCCCGAAGCATAAAATGGTGTACCATCGATTACTGAACCATGTGATCCAACTGTGATTGTTGGGGCTGCAGCACCTTGATAAATCTTGGAAATCGGTCTATAAGCACCTGCAATACCTTCAGTTTCACCAACAAAAAGAAACGGACCGTTAAGGTCTCCGATTGATCCTGTGGCTACAACAAGTTCAGAAATTCTGGCTGTAACATCTTTTAATTGGGTTATACTACCTCTCCTGTGTTTAATTATTTGTGCCATCTTTCTTTTTTAATAGTTTTATTTATATAAATACTTTATTTT
>JACCDH011761148.1_pt1 | contig 26021 bp, 12 predicted proteins | sample 7442481 | NCBI WGS metagenome assembly JACCDH01 (sample SAMN15323433, study PRJNA562643) | freshwater metagenome | isolation source: river surface water | place: USA:Blue River Watershed | collected 2017-08-15 | reverse complement strand
TTTACACGCTGCTACAAAGCAATACGTAGATGGTAAGTTTGTTGAGCTAGCTGGTGATACTATGACAGGTAATCTAGATATGGGCAACAACAATATTACTAACGTTAATAGTTTAATCTTCCAAGAAGACGGCGGTGCTAATCTTATTACTATTCAAGCACCGGCAGGTGTTGGTGCTGATTATGCGCTTACATTGCCTACGGATGATGGCGCAGCTGGTCAAGTTTTAAGTACGGACGGCAGCGGTGTTCTTTCTTGGTCTACCGCCGGAGGTCCTGCATTCACAGATAATACTTTTAGAGTGCAGGATGATGGTGATGCAACTAAGCAGTTTGCATTAGAAGTATCGAGTGTAGCAGCCGGGCAGACTAGAACATTTACTGTACCTAACGCAAATGGTATTTTACCGGTTAGATATAACGCGACAAGTATCGGATTGGGTGGCACTACATATTCTATTACAGCCGGTACTGGTAATTCACTACTTGGTAATTTAGCAGGCACACAAATTGATACTGGTAGCGACAATACCTTGGTTGGTAGTAATGCGGGTAACGCTCTTACCATAGAAGCTGGAAACACTGCAGTTGGTGCGTTTGCCATGCAAAATATCGATGGAAGTGACAATGCTGTATTTGGTTGGGAAGCATTACAAGGTTCTGCCGGTTTATCCGATGTGTCAAATACGACTGCATTTGGTTATCAAGCACTTAAAGGCATTAGAACTGGAGGCGTTCAAAACAGTGCATTTGGATACAGAGCAGGAACTGCAATTTCTACCGGCACCAATAATGCGATGTTCGGTTATCAGGCTGGTGATACTCTTACAACCGGATCGAACAATACTATTGTAGGTAATAACGCGGATGTTGATGCAGTCGGTAGGTCTGGGGTGATAGTATTAGGCTCAAACACTACTAGCGTTGCTGCGGATAATAGCTTTGTAGTTAGAGCGGCTTCCGTGCGCAATCAAGTCGGACCAAACTTATTGTATTTCGATAATGCAACTGGTGAAATCTCAAGATTATCCAACGTAGAAGTTAGCGCGGGAACGGCTGCTCTACCCGCTTATACCTTTACGGGAGATTTAAATACTGGTTTATATTCAGATGCAGCCGACACTGTTAAAGTTTCTACAGGTGGAGCTTTACGGGCTACCATTGCTAATACAGCTATGACTTTAGCATCCGGTACAAACCTAGTTCTAACGGAATCCGGTGGCGCCGACACCATTACAATCCAAGCTCCAGCTATTGCTGCTAGTTATACGTTAACATTACCCACCACCGACGGTAACGTAGGGCAATTCCTCCAAACTGACGGTTCTGGTGTATTGGCATGGGCAAATTCAGCAGCTGGTAGTACATTTTTAGATAACGTATTTAGAGTTCAAGATAACGGCGATGCGACTAAACAGATGGCTTTTGAGGTATCAAATGTAACATCTGGTACTACGCGAACATTTACGGTTCCAAATTCGAGCGGTATTTTGCCAGTTATAGATAATGCATCAAATCTCGCTTTAGGTAATGCAACATATTCCTTCTTGGGAGGTATTTCAACGGGCAATACCGCGATGGGTATCGGTGCGGGTATAAGCATCGGTGGATTTGCATTTGACAATACGGTATTTGGAACAGGGGCTGGTGGATTAGTAACGGGTGGTAGTAATACTTTACTTGGTAGAAGCGCGGGTGCTGCTATGACCTTCCAAACTGGTATAACAGCAGTTGGGTCGTTAGCGGCATCAGCAATTACAGGTAATGGACATACTATGGTAGGATATGAAGCCGGCATGGGGTCTGGGAGTCCTGCAATTACCAATAATTCAGGGTTTGGTTATAGAGCACTCCGATCACTCAACAATGCAACTGCTAACAGTAATTCTGCTTTTGGTTATCAGGCAGGAACAGCAATCACATCTGGCGCTAGCAACACGCTATTTGGACAAAGTGCGGGTGATTTAATAACTACAGGCTCTAATAACGTTATTCTAGGATCCGGTGCAGATGTAGATGTTAATACTAGAAGCGGTGCTATTGTTATTGGAACTAGTGCAACTTCAGTTGCTGCCGATAATAGCTTTGTCGTTAGAGCTGCATCAGTTAGAACTAACACAGAAGGTAATAGTATGTTACAATATAATACTACAACCGGTGAAGTGACCAGTCGTACCAATATTATTCTTGGGGATGGTACTGTTGCCGCCCCATCTTTATATTTCTCAGCAGATACGAATACTGGTTTATATCGTATAGGCGCTGATGAAATTGGCATTTCAACCGGTGGTACTAAACGGGTCAGCGTGTCGGCAAGCACTACAACATTACATGATTCAGCATTTGTAAGCAATGTAACCGGGTCTGGTAATCAGTTCGATATTGTTAGATACAATAACGGCACTGGTGCCATGGCTGGAATATCCATGACAACCGCTCGCGGTACAGAAGCGGTACCTGCCCAGATTCTATCAGGGGATGTGGTATCAGGTTTATATACGAAAGGTTGGAACAATACTCCAGCACAGACTGGCATTCTGGCGGGTATTGAAGTTTTCGCCACAGAAAATTACACAGCGGTGGCTCAAGGTTCTGATATGCGCTTTAATACTAACACAAATGGCACTCTGTCAGTTAATGAGCGTATGCGTATCGGCAATGATGGTAATGTTCGTATTGGCGGGGCAGCGGCTGCTAATGCCGAGGCTATCTTACATTTATCAGCCGCAAGCAAAGGTCTGCTAATGCCGATCAGTACGAATGCTCAGAAGGAGGCACTCGCCGATACTGAAGGTATGATGTTGATGGATTCTACTCAGAAGAATATGTCATACAACGATGGCACTCGCTGGGTTTCTACCGCCGATTTACGTGTACCGGTTACAGCGGGTGAAAACTTAATCGCTGGTGATATTGTTGAAATTTCAACGGGACAGGCTCTCAAATTTAAGGCGCCGTGGAGCAATGATCAGATTATAGTTTCATCGGCAAGCACTACTAGTACATCTTTCGCATCTGCATGGGATAATGTCAATCAGAAACTGTTGGTTAGTTATGAATCGGGTGGTAACGTGGTACTTCGTTGTGCGACGGTTAATTCTTCAGGAACTTTAACATGGGGTGCATCAGTAGTAGTATGGGCTTACGGCGATGATGAAACCTTCTTGTTTAACACTGGTTCTAATGAATGGTGTTTAATTAGTAAGGATACGACGTTTGGGGATTGGTATGCATTTGGTATTACTACGGCTGGTACTGTTGTAACATCCGGACATGCTGTCTCTATTAATATCGGTGCACCAAACAACACAGATCAACGTGCTGCTGGCGTGTATTGCCCGAATGCGGACCGTATTGTGTTTATATATCCTAACGCGACTAATAACAACCTTAATGCAAGTGTAATTACTGTTAACGGAGCAGGTACGCCATCTAGCACGGTGACAACTGGTTTATTCGCAAGCAATGAAAGTTTAGTCGGCTGGCGTGATATTAAGATTGACCTCTATCCTAACAGCCCTGATTCCGTTATTTATGCCGCCGGCAGTAGATACCGATGTGCGGAGATTAACGGATCCGTTGTGAATAACTTCGGAACTGCACTTACCGAGGAAGATGTTACTGTATTTGGTGCAAACGTCAATCCGGTTGCTGTCGCATATGATAATGTTACTAATGTAGGGCTCATATTTAGGGATCTTGGCACATCTCCCGCATTTATTCCATTTGTCGGTGCAGTCGAGATATATGATACGGATATTACTATTCGACAGCGTGCCAATGTTAAGATACCAACCGGAAATTTCCTCAATGTAATCAATTCAGAAGGTGCCGGTATTAATGTGGTTTTACATTCTGATGTAACAACAGGTGCCATTTCTGCGATGACTTTTGCATGGACCGAGGGAAATTTCGTTCCTATTTATGATATGGCACACCCAACCGCAACCGCAACTTATGGGCAGTCTCAACGTCAGACTGTAAAATCCATCTTTGATGATACTACTAATGGTTTATTCTACTATTTGTACCGGAATAGTACTACGGGAAATTTTATGTTTAGTGTACTACGTGTTCAGCAGTATTCATCATTCTTCGGCGTCGTCCAGAATACGGTTACATCTGGCAACACGGCTATTATTGCCCCTAGGGGTTCAATTAGCAGGGCTGGTAGTGGTTTAACGGTTGGTGCAAAACATTACTTATTGAGCAGTGATCCGAACGCCGTTAGTACCGATTTCCCGTATAATGAAATATTCGGAATAGCTCTTTCTGCTACGGAAATGCTCATTTCTAGTGCCGGTCGTGTTGTAGCTAACAATTTAAGTTAAATATTTTAATTTATGACACAGTGAAAAAAAATAAAAACATTAATATAATCAGACATGACAACAAAAGTTATATCACCATTTATTGGTGATATTTTTGATAATCCGCCCACAGAACCGGATACTTTAAGTATGACACCGGAACAGGTAGCAGCTCTTGAAGCCCGAAAACCCATTATTAAGCTTAAGATTGAACAGCGTATTGAACGTCAAAGGGAAGCTAAAGCCATCCGTATAACCCGTGGTTCGGTTAGAACGTTTGATCGATAATTTTAAAAAATTGAATATAATTTCTTTTTTAATTTAGTAAGGTAGCATATCAAAGAAAAAATGAGTGATTTAACCCCGCAATTACGGAAGGCTTACATCCATGCCGGCTATATTTTAGATTGGACGGACGAAAAGGTTCAGAAGGAGATCAGTATATTGCTCGCACCTCATCTTACTTGGGAACAAAAAAAGAAGGGACGGCGTGTACAGATGAAGATTCGGCTTAGGAAGCAACCAATTGTGTGTATGTCGTATTATCGGGATGGCGATCCTAAGGGTTGGTATGAAACCCATAACCAAAAGGGAACGATAGGTTACTTTAAGGCTCTGTGGTATAAGCACGAATCGAATGTAGCCGTTCTGCAAGGGACTATTTACGGTAAGCCGGTGTATGTTGTTATTTGCGTCGATTGTGATGTACCACCGATTCGCATTAAGGAGAACATTGCGTCCGGTAAGTACACTAAGGTTGACATCGATATGAAGTGTCCAGTAGCCGCGTATGCGTTTGTAGAGACTAGGAAGCTGGATGGACACTGTTATTACTCCGTCCTTAACAAGGAGTATCTGTGCGGAATTCCTTATTCGGGATAAGCTTTCTTTTTATTTATCAATGGTTTACATTAAAAAAGCTATATAGGAAAATAAAGATAACAAAACTATTGGTGAAATTATAACTGGATAAGATTCAATCAAAACTCCGTATATGATCCATAAAATACTCGATAGAATAACTAACGCAACATATAGTGTAGAATACAACTCTACGTTTTTGTACTATACACTTGACATAATTGAGGAAAGTTTGAAGCGATTGAAGTACCCGCTGCGCAGTATCCTATAATCTCTATTGGCATTTTATATTTTAAGTGAAGGAATAAAAAAATAATGATAGAACTAATTTTTCTTTTTTGTAAAAAGGGTTCGAAAAAGGTAAATTATGTGTTTCCTGTAGAGCTTGCATGGATGCCCGCGACATTGCCGCCGCGACAACCTACGACTAACGGCGTGTCGCCTGCCATAGTTGGGACGCCTACGAAATAGCATCCGCATTTTTGTAATAGATTAGTGAATCGGACTTGTCGCGAAAATAAGTTGAATTGGGAATAAGAGCATGATCTATAGCTGCATCGGCTTCGTAAGTATAATTTATACCATTACCATTAGATTTTCTAGATAGGTTAATAGGCATTTATTCTTACTATATTTGAAAAAGATATAAAATCCTTATAATGTATTTGATCCAGAATTAGCGTGAACATTAGCAAAATTAGTTGTGCCGGCAGGAATTACACACCCGACTACTAACGACGAACCTGCGTCTTGCGGATCCGCCGTCCATGTGATATTACCAGCAGGTAGATCAAAGGTACATCCCGAATAAGAGCAGTAGTTTGGTTTAGATACCCCGGATCCTTCTGTAAGAGTTCCTGCTCCTAAAAACAAACAACCAGTAAATTTATGATAACTACCAGAAACAGTAATAGTAGTATTTTGACATGAGCAATTACTAAACATATGTCGATCACCAATAACTTCAATGATACCACGTATATCACAATTAGAGTATTGATTACCGCTACTCATTCCAATGATATGCCATATTATACAATCAGAGTACCGTATATAGTTGAATACAGCAATTGGATTTGTTATGAGATTATTACCTACTCGCCATTTCGAAACACATAGACCTTGTGGATTAATAATATCACGACCGATTAACATATTGTAACATCTACCGCTAATAAGATTGTTAGCGTCTGATACTAGCATCGTAGCTACCAATAGACTTAATGAAACACCTACATTTGTAGCAGTGGCGGCATGACTAATTTCTATGGTATTAGCATCACCACCTTCATTATTTTTTGTGACTACTTGCGAACCAATCGGGATACCAACACCGCTGATAAATCTGCCTATTGTAAAAGCTGCGTTATCCGCATCTGATATATTTGTTAAAGTAGTACTACCGTTAGTAACGTCTACCGTTATAGTACTATCACCGGTCGATTCGATTAAATATATACTTTCATATGTAGATTCACTTCCTATTATTGATATCGCGGTGCGTTCCTCGTTTACTTTGACGCTCTTAATCGATGATCGTACACAATCAAATGTTACACTCGGAGACCCTGATATAAGTAGTCCATCTATAGACCCCGCTCGCATTTTAATAACTGATGTATTGTTCGATGATATTTGCACACCGTTTAACACCAAGGCTGGGTAATCTGTACATGTGATAGCCCCACAAGTGGTATTTATTATAGATACTGCATTTTCTGTGGCTGCGCCGATGGTTAAATCGCCGGATATAGTGCATCCAACTATGGTTGTATTGGCATTGATCGTAATGCCAACTGCTGAACCGCCGCTGAAAGTGGTCCCGTCGATAACGCCATTTAATGATATTGTAGAACCGCTTAATGGATTAAGTTGTACTTGAGATATCGTGGTAAATGAAAAGCTAGATGCTGCATCAAGTTCTATTTTTATATATTGGGCATGTCCAATGTTAACATTCGAAAAAGTACCTTTGACTACAATATTATTTGCTAATATATTACTAATATTTAAATTGGAGTTAGTTCCCATGCCGGTAAATCTACAATTTTTTATATAACTTTGATATTTATGTAAAGGACCAAAACTATACGGCGATGATGTTGCAAGCATATTAGCTTCAATAAAATGGCAGTCTTCTAATTGTAAAGCCACGGACTCTATAAGCCACATTAAACCACCAAATATACCCGTGTTTATGTTACTGACAGTAATGTTAGTAAATCGTAAACTACTATCATTTCCATTACCAGATAAGTTTTTATACCATGACCATTTATTAGATGGAGCCTGTGGTGATGAGGTAGTATCAACGCCGGCTACGACTGTTATCGGGGTTGTAGTAGCCGCAACCGCATAGAAATAAGTATCTACGCCGGGGTTATCCTGATAGGCTCTAACTAGAGGATCTACTCCGACTGCATTCATTAAATCGACAGCTGCTGCTGCTAACGTTGCTTGTCCCGTAGTTGAATAGAGAACCGCATTTACTGTTACATCGGCTGTAGTTGCAGTTAAGTCGACTTTTGCTCCACCGAATGACAACCCATATCCAGTATCTAAATAAGTTATAGAACCTCCACCGTGTATATGAACTTTGGTTTCTGCTTGGGTGACATGAAGATGAGCGCCATCAGCAAATGCCCATGTTATTCCGGGTAAAATTTCTATGTCAACCAATGATTGAGTAAAAACTACGGTGGCCGGTTCGCTTGTATTTTCTATAATCCTGACTGACTCTGCGCCTGCAGCAATTGCAGCCGCTACATTAGAATAACGACCTAAAGTTGGTCCAACGCTTGGATTGCCAGGATCATATGAATTAACGACAGAACCTAAATTATTTTTGTAATAAATAACACTATCAGACAAATCTTTAAAATAGGATCCATTAGCTATCAGTACACTAGAATGATCGGCTGGACCATCCACTTCATATGAATAATTGACGACACCGGACACTCTTTTAGTCGTTACAGGCATTTTTTTCTTTTTACTCGTATATTTTATGTATGAAAAAAATAAGGGTTGAAAACAAAAATCTTATACCACATCTTCATCTAATACAATATTACCAGCCAATATTGTCGGTGTTAAGGCAAAACTAGTAATGCCAACTGTTCCCACTGTTATATTAACTAAGTTGTTAATTACAATTGCGCTATGTACTATGATGATCGTTGTATATGCAGTTCCATATGTTGTTGCTCGATAAACATTTAGATCTGGCGAACCGGCATTTATTAATGAAACAATACGGTTTGCCAGTAAGGCGACTGTATTGTAAGTTGCAGTATCCGCCTCACTATATGTAGTGCCATCTACATCTATTGATGTTGCTGCTACTGCCGTAACATCATATCCATTCATATTTTTTGTTGTAGTTAACATATATAGGTTGTCGGAGACTAACCCACCTCCATATACTTTGATATCTCTTGGCGCTGTAATAGCTACTATCGGACGATGCGCTAAATTAGGTGTTAGTATAGTACCACCTTTACATATTAGATGCCCGCCGTCTAATCCAATTAGGGTGCTAGCAATTGTTCTGTCTTCTTCCATAATTAGTTTGCCCTCTAAAATGAGCATACCGCCGGTATTAACCCTAATGAAATGCACTGCCCCAATGTAGAAAGATTGTACAATGCCTTTGACATGAACAACACCGCCGTCATTGACCGTAAACCCACCATATAGCCGCCACGCACCCAATAAATTTACATAGCTCGCCCCAGAAATAGTATGTGCATAGTTGCCGGAGCTCGGTGTAGAATGTAAGTCGTAAAATACCTTTTCTAGACTCGTTGCAACGCCACCAGTGCAACTGATTGTACCGCTAACATGTTTTCCTGCGAAATATCCAGATGTTGCAGTACCTGTCAAATTATCAAATGTATTACAATGAACAGACCCCCCTGAAAATTCTACATTTGTTACATGTCCATTAAACGCAATAGTACCTCCGCTTGCGTATAATGCAGTACATGTTGTAACATCTAAACGTGACGGGCTGGAGGTACGTATGCGATTTACGTCTCGAGCCTTTATATATACGCTGGTAGACGAGTATGATTCGAACGCAAGACCCGCTCCGGTATTAACTATGACATCCGCAGTCACATTACATGACGTGCCACCGCCGCCGGCGCATGTAAGTACACCAGTGTTTACACCAAATGCGGTATTGCCTTGTATATAGGGGCAATTAATAGTATAATGTCCTGTATTTGTCGCCGCAGCTACGTTACCACTTGAAATAAGACTTTTACGTGCGTTAAGATAACATCTTGTCGCTATACCGGCAGTACTAGCATCTAATATTCCACTAGAAGTGCACGAGTTAAGTTCTATGAGCCAATCAAATGTAGCAACACTGCCCGAACCGCTGAACGTTTGAGATGTAGTTGTTATATCTGCGTATCCGAACATATTACACCCATACATTAGTTGTGTTAACCCTAATAAAACACCGGCTGTTGCTTTTGTTACAATGGTTGATGGTGCAAAATACCAAGAAGCACCGTCGACGGCTAACCCGTTAGTGTCCGTTGTTGTTACTACGTATGTTCCCGCGAATACATGAATGTTTACGTGAGACGATGTATAGATATTAGCCGTTAGTCCTGATACTGTAAATGTTGGTTCTATCTCAACTTCAAAATAACTAGTGGCCGCTATATATGTAGCGTTTACGCCGATTGCAGCAGCTAGAGCAGCGGCATTTAACGCAGCCGTACCTAAATTGCTGGTATATGGAGTACCATCGATGGTGATGTCAGCCTGCGCAGTATTACTAATCGTAAATCTACGTCTTTTATGTGTAAGTGCGGCATCTCTAGCCCCTTCAAGAGTTAAGTAAGGTTTATTAATATTGCCCGCTGAACCTGAAGCATCATTTCCTTCAGGGGACACATAATAGACATCGCCGTGATTAACTGAGTCAATACCAGTTGTAAACAACCCTACAACATCACCTACTGAGTTTTTGTAATAAATTAATCCATCAGTTAAGTCTTTGAAGTAAGTAGAATTGGATATGAGAGCATGTGCTGCTGGTCCACTCGCCTCGTATGTGTATGGTATGCCGTTACCACCTGAAACGTTTTTTGCAGCTATTGACATTTTTTATTTTTGTTGCCAGTATAGTTTATGAGATATTATATTTTGATGGATAAAAAGAAGGAAAAGGTATGCTATAAAAGAATTATTCGATATTTGTCGATTGTAAAATTAAACCACCCGCAATTTCAGTAAAAGAATAACCGGGGTCTCTTACCGGGTTTGTACTTGTATTAATAAGATTATCAATTGTTTGGGTTAACCCAACTGCATCATTGGTGACATATAAATAAGTATCTACCCCTGGGTTATCCTGCGAAGCACTCGCATTTAAAGTTCCAGAAGCATTAATAAGAGTTACCAACTGTGCGGCAATGGCTGCGGTAGTTCCAAATGCAATCGGCACATTAAATGTTTCAGCGGGATTACCCTGTACTGTAATACGTACTTGAGTAGCTAAATTATTAGCAGCTACAACAATTCTATTTATGGAGGACTGCCCGTCAAGTAATCCTGAATTCGTATTTGTAGAAAGTCCCCCAGCTAAAACTCGTAATTGTAAACCAGCGGTTGTTGCTCGAATATGAGCTGCATTTGCCGCATATTTATATAATCTAGTACCATTGCATATTAGTTTACCTCCCGACCATATGATTCCATGCCCATCTGCCGGCACTAATGCATTATTGCATAGGTTATAAATAGCGCCATATATATTAAGAGTACCGGATTGTAACCTGATACCGTATGTACTGATATAAGGAGGACCATCAACGAAATTAGGAATAACTAAATCTCCATATAAGTTTAATGTACCACCGTTAACCAAGCGGTGTACTCCTGTCCCCCTATTAGCCCCGGATGAAAATGTTTCAATTGTATGTAAATTAAGAACACCGCCCGTAACTTCAAAATCAACACCCGCAGTTAAGAAATGACCATTAGTTCTCATAATGTTTGCGTCTACTATACCTCCAGATACATATAATGGATATGTTGTAGAACTCTCATCAATTAAAGATTGTGTGATTTTACTACGCCCGCCGGATGATGTAAATCTTTCAACCGATGAACATTCTAAATAACCGGAGTTAATGGTATTATTTCTACTACGACCCTGGATATAGCATTTAGTATTACCTCCAGAAACAGCAGCTCCTATGCAAAAGGAGCAGACCACAGATATCGTAACATCAGAAACATTACCAATCTGGAATAGATATGTATTTGTCGGTACATCACATAATATGCGGTCAGCATTGATTGTTAATGTTCCCTGACTAAGTCCGAAAAACAAAGTGGTTGTTTGGGAACGTAGAATATTTGCGTTAATTAATATATCCATATCCTCCATATAATATGCGCCGTTAATGATACCCCCATTGGCCGTCCAATTTTTTCCATTAATTTTTAGTCTCGTACCAACTATAAGTAAAGTGCCATGGTTGTATTCCGCAAATATATGACTGGAAGATGTAACGGTATCAACATTCATAGTTACTACTGTATTGTTTCGCATCATGAATGTACCGACACAGGGGGCAATTGACGTACATGATGTTGCTTCAAATGTGTGTTCGAGTGCATTTCCAAATTCTGCAATAAATGTGGTTCCAGTTCCAGAGATCGAAAAAACTGCTTTACCATAAACATTGCTGGCTTGCGCCAATCCTACATTACTAAACATAGGTCCAGCGGTGGCTTTTGATACGGTACAACCGGGGTAGAAATAGAAATGAACACCAACTTTAGATAATCCGTTAGCATCTGTGGTGGTTACTGTATACGTGCCCGGATAGACTATGATTGTATCACCAATGAGGGATGCATCACGTGCAGCTTCTAGCGTAAGGAATGGTTTAGAAATGTCGGCGCGCTGACCTGTAGCGTCCGAGCCACTAGGCATTACATGAACTAATGCATCGGTCGTCGGTGTATCTATTTCGTTAAATAAACTTAAAACCGTTCCGGCTGAGTTTTTGTAATAGATTAGAGAGTCTGTTTTATCGCGGAAATAAATATCGTTCGGTATTAAAGCATGATCCGCCGGTCCGTCTGCTTCATACGTATAATTTATACCATTACCATTAGATTTTCTAGATATGTTAATGGGCATTTATTTTTTACTATATAAGAAAGGATAATTTTGGTTTGACAGATAATATTGGTTTTGATGAGTAAAAAGAAATATGGATTCGAAATGCTACGCACTTCATATCAAAATATTATTCAGCGTCAAGATCCGCTAATAGTAACCCTCCAGTTAAATCTGTCAGCGCATTGCCAACAACTAATTGAAAACCACCTTCTATCATTCCCACTATAGCACCGGACGTTATTGTATCTAATGGACTATCAGCAACAACTATAAATCGGTCCGATGATTTGTTATATGGAATGGCTGTCATATTAATTAAAGCACTGTTTAGTCCGGAATTTATATCTGCAACTATTTCATCTCGAGCGGCTGTTATACTTGCTGCCGGTGCGCTGGAGGTTACTGCTTGTGCTCCGTTTGTTCCATCATTTAAAGTCATACTAGCTGTAGTTGCTGTTACTAAATAAGCCCTCGTAATATTTCTAGCGGTATAGATATTATGGGCTAAATAATTTGTAGTTAATCCGCCGGACAATACTTTAATACCAATGCCAGGTATTGACGGTACTATAGGAGCAGAAGTCCCATAGGAATCCGAACATATTAAGGAACCGCCTTTAGATATGATTGAAGCATTAACACTGCTTACACTAATAATAGCAGATGTTGCTAAAGATTCAATAGACCCATTAATTATTATTTTACCAGTTCCAGATAAATTGAATGTAGTACTAGCACCCGCACCTATACGATATCTACCATCTATTATTAAAGTTCCCGCTGAGATATTCCACGTATAGTTTGTTGTATCCCAATCGCCTAGCAATCTAACAACTGAATCAGCACCGCTAAGTGTCATAGTTCTGACAGTTGTTCTATAACCTAATCCAGTCACAGGGCATATAACATCAAGATATTGTTTGTTAGGACTAGTTATATTAAAAGTACTGCCAGCAGTGCCATCTATTAATGTAGCTCTCTGCAGCGAACCACTGTACCCGCCACTAGTCATGTTGATACTTTCATACATACCGCCTTCATGTCTTCCGCCATTTCCACTGTATGTTGTGGCATACCCGTTGAAAGTACTATCACTGTTTAATGATAATGTACCTTGAACATATTTAACATTAACAAGTCCATATGCACAAGAGATCGTATTCGTTCTCGTTGCGTTTATTGTACCACCAGTTGCTCCAAACGTATTGATACTTAATAAACCAGCTGCGTTTAGAATTGTAGTTGCGTTAATATTATACGTAGTGCAACTCTGTGCCTCTATAGTGTAAAGACCTATCGCATTGTTTTCTATAATTGGACATGTGATATGCCAATTAGTTGCAACTGCGCTATATATACTGTAATTGTTTCCCGAAGATATTCTATTCCTTACATCTACTGTCATAGTATATACAGAATCGGCTAAATTACTTTGTACCGCGCGTCCACCAGTAACACTGTCACATTGAAATAGTTTATCACTTGCGTGATTTTTAATATATACAGGATCACCCCCAGCTGTTACTACGAAATCAGCATACCCCATAACATTACCGCCAGTACCGCTAACTGAAAATAGTATCCCAGCCGTATTAATTATTGCGCCTTTATGAAAATACCAATTTACACCATTTTTATGTATATTAGCGGCTGGGGTATATGTACCAGGATAGACTATTATTGTATCGCCAGCGATAGCTGCAGTAGAAGCCGCTTCTAAAGTAAGGAATGGTTTAGAAATATCGGCACGTTGACCTGTAGCGTCCGAGCCGCTCGGCATTACATGAACTAAAGCATCGGTCGTTGGTGTATCTAATTCGTTAAATAAACTTAGTACTGTACCAGATGCGTTTTTGTAGTAGATTAGAGAGTCTGTTTTATCGCGAAAATAAGTATCATTAGCAATTAAAACATGATCCGCCGGTCCATCTGCTTCGTAGGTATAATTTATGCCGTTTGAATTTGATTTTCTAGATATGTTAATCGGCATTTTTTTACTATATAAGAAAGGATAATTTTGTTTTGATCACCGAAAAAAAGAAATATGGGTTCGAAAGCAACGCGATCTTATTCAACATCAACATCATCTATGATAAACCCCCCAACTGTATTAGTTAGCGCGTAACTCCCATAAGTAAGAACTGCTTCGGTTAAGTTATTACTCGCAAGTGTAAATGTTGTAGCTACTGTGTCAGCTATACAATAGAAATAAGCATCTATACCAGGGTTATCTTGTGATGCAGTTATTGGCAATGGACCATCGGCATTAATCAAGCCTACGAGTTCAGCTGCAATGTCGGCGGCTGTTGTTACTACCGTTGATGTAAATAACGTCCCATTTAAAGATACATCTGAACCGGTATTATCGGGAACGGTAAATCGTACGGTCTGTGCTTTAGCTGCTAATGTACCACCATTAGCAGGTCGGTTTGTGTTTAGTCCGCCCGCTAATACTTTAATGTTACGATTAGCCCCGTCAACGCGAATAGCAGGTGTATTGGTTGCGTTCGTTAATATGGTAGCACCATCGCATATGAGATTTCCACCTGAATATACAACACCAACTGCAGATGGATTAAATAGATGATTAATGTTAGAAATCGTACATTTACGAAGTAATAAAGTACCACCGGATACGGTGAAGATTTCTCTGTTCCCTAAATAATCACTGCCTCCATATATTATATCAGCTTCACATATTAACTTACCAGTACCCGATACTGTACGGTTGCCTAGTGTATAAAAGGCGTTGCATCTACCCCGTAGAATTAATGTACCGGCAGAACACGATAATTGCGGACCGTATCCTGCGTCACTCATATTCTGAATACAAGTTCCTCCGGTGACAGTTGTATAAGAATTATCATCATTACCGCTTTTAAATTCAACTTCACCTCCTTGAACAGTTACTGTATGTGTTGCAATACCATTTACGTGTACTCTACCATAAACTACAAACAGTTTACTAAGTCTACCTGTATAATTAACTATACCACCTTGTACACGTATACCGGATGATGTACCGCAGTTAATGATAATATCGTTGTTATAAATATTACCATCGATATTAAATGCGTAATTAGCAGGTGCGGTTGCGATGACTTCGTTGATATTGAAAACATAATTGGATAAGTATATCCCAGTAAATACATCACCGGTAGTTGATGTTGCCCGATTTCCTTTAATAATACCCATAACGTAAATACTACTAACAAAACATGATGTTTGGCATACAATATTACCAAATTCAATATCCAGCATCCCGTGAACATATCCAGCTTGATTACCCTCCCATATATAACTTGCTGTATTAGATATATTGTTTACTTTACATTTAAAGTTGGTAGTAGCTCCAACTACAGATGTAATAAACGTAACACCTGCAGTCTGTGTTATATTGTGACATTCGAAATCCACATCATAATAACTAACGCTCGGTCCTAGTAAATAAGTAACAGCACCTCCTAATACTATGTCAGCCGATCCTTTAAATATAAATGGGTCGTTACTGGGCGTTATATTAAATAACGGACCCGCTGCTGTTTTAGTAATCGTTACGCCTGGATCACATTGCCAATTAACGCCGCTTACATGTAAACCATTTACGTCTGTTACCGTATATGAACCAGCAGCGACGAATATATTAAGTTTGAGTGACAGTGTTAAGTTTGTTAATGCGTTGCCAATAAATATATTACTTGGTACATCCGCTGTAATATAGAAATATTCATCGACTCCTGGATTATCTTGACTAGCTGTTAAAGCAATAGGATCCGCATTAATTGCAGCAACCAATGCGGCTGCATCTGCTGCTTTAGTAGTACCTACGTTAGAAGAAAAGGTAGCCGGTGTTACTACTCCACCCCCATCGTCTAAAAATATACTAGTCGCAACAGCAGCCGTAGTAACTACATATCGTCTTACATAGTAAGTTAGGGCGGCATCTCTGGCGCCTTCTAAAGTAAGGTATGGTTTAGTTGGATTACCAATAGTGCCTGACGCATTGTTTCCAGTTGGTGTAACGTATAAGTTTTTTCCTATATCAACAGATGAAAGGCTTTCCGTAAACATACTTAAAACATCACCTAAAGCATTTTTGTAGTAGATTAGTGAATTAGATTTATCGCGGAAGTAAGTATCGTTAGGTATTAAGGCATAATCTACGGATGTATCAGCTTCATACGTATAATTTATACCATTACCATTAGATTTTCTAGATATGTTAATGGGCATTTTATTTTTTATTAGTATATCTTATGTAAGTATATTCTATTTTGCCCGATGAAAAAAAGTATGTGAACGACGCCGTCTTTTATGGCACATTAAAAAGAATTACTCTACATCGGTATCCTGTATTAGAAGACCGCCGACTAGATCCGTTAATGCATACGAGCTGGTGGTAACTACGATAGTTTCTGTTATATTTATGAGAGACAGCGCTGATACCTGATAAGTAGCAGTATCTGCTTCAACATAGAAGTAAGTATCAACACCCGGGGTGTCTTGAGAAGCCGTTATATTTGCAATTGCGCCATTAATCGACGCAACAAGAGCAGCCGCCATAACATCTGAAGCCGCAGCACCTGTTGAGTGTAATTGCGCCGGACCGCTGACGCCATCTCCGATAAATAAAGAACTAGCAACGCCAGGTGCTGTAATATCATATCTACGACGTTCTAAAACATTGGTGGTCAATGCGTGTCCGTTATAATTAGTACTGAACCCACCCGCTAATACTTTGTAATTCTGAGCGGCGCCTAAGACTTTAATGGGTGTAGTTAGATTATCAACGGTTGTAATAACACCGCCATTTATAATTAACTTAGCACCAGCCACCATAGAAATTGCTGGTATATTTCGTTTCATTTCAATACGCCCGCTAACTAAAAGTTTAGCTGTTCCTGTTAATACAAATGGAATAGTTCCTAATGCATCATATGATATATATCTACCGGCTACTTCAACCTCTCCTGTCCCTGATACATTGAATACATTAAAATGACTAGCCCATGTATCACATAACCTTAGTTTTATACCATTCCCAATATTAAACGTCTTTGCTGCCGCGCCATTTAGCATACGTAGTTCTAATTGTAATGTATCGGTAGCAGTAGGAGTTGAACTTAAATTACATGTATTTGTTGTGGTATCTAATGTTGTATTAATATAACCGGTACCTAATCCAGACGTTACTGTATATCTATCAATATAACTGACAGTACCACCTATGAACGACCCGTTAATATGCCATAATCTTGTACAATGTCCGGTAAATTTTGTTGAACCGGAACATAATATTAGACCTACTATCGAAACATTTATTACGCCATCTCCTCCTACATACAGACTTGTTGCAAAATCTGCCGTAATATTATTGCGAGTACCGGTGGCATTATCAAAAGCATATGCCGTTCCTGTATTTATTAAACTTTCACATATAATTCTGGTACTCCCTCCTCGTGTGTATATAACAGGATTACCGTTCGATCCACCGCTAATATATGGGCATGTTATATCCCAATTGCAGTTGACACCGTTATTAATTATTATGAAGTTAGTAGTATTAATCATAGATTTTGAAACTCGTACAGTAACTGTAGTGGCTGAAGTTGATGTGTTTGCACGGGCAAATAAACCAGTCGTTGTATTAGCCTCAAATGTTAAATTACGATCGCTATTTTTACCTAATATATAAGCACCACCACTAACAAAATCACCATATCCATAAACATTACCACCAACGCCAGCACCCACATCAAACATATCTGTACCTCCTGTTTGAGTAACGGTTGCTCCCGGGTGGAAATACCAGTTGACGTTGCTTGAATCTAGATTAGCGGACACCGTATAAGATCCAGGATAAACGACAATTAAATCACCTGCTAGCGCATCAGCGAGAGCTGCTGATAATGTTAGATATGGGGTGTTAAGAACATTTCTCGTACCTGTTAGGTCGACACCGTTTTCAGCGACGTATAGAACTTTGTTAGTGATTACACTGCTAATAGCGGTGCTGCTTGTGATTTCACCAGTAATAGAATCGAAGTATAACTGTTCGGCGGCGATGGCAGAACGAACTGAGCTAGGACGAACAACAAAGCAATTGTTAACGGCTGGCGTTGTGGTGTGTCCTAAATTGATTACACCAGATCTAGTGGCGGCGTCAACATCGGCGTCATAACCTAGGATAATGTTATCTGATCCTATTGTTAGTGCTGAACCAGCTGAGCTACCTACAATAGTGTTATTGTTGCCGTCAGTGATTGCAACCGCGGCGCCCGAACCTAATACTGTATTATCAGTGCCAAGCCCTGTTACTGGGAGATGGGTAATGTTTGGAGCGGAGCCAGTACCTAACTTTAAGTTGTTGTTTACTTGATTTAAAATGATATTTACGCCTTGCCTAACACCATTGTTGTATTGTAAGAATGCGTTAGAAATTACACCGTTTGAGTCGATTATAGCGCGTTGGGTGCCGCCAGTAGTAAAGGCTAATGTATCAGCTGCTGAGTTGTATAAACCAGTGTTAGGATCTGCCGAAAAGTATAAACTAGGAGTAGCTGCGGCGCCGGCGGATAGAATAGCGGTTTGGCGCTTTGTAACTTCGCCAGTCGCTGTGTTAAATTGTAGCATATGAGTACCATCCTGGGTATCGCGGATATGATTGTTGCCGATTGTTAATGAATCATCGGCGGCAACAGATGTTGAGCTAGCGCCTAAAACAATGGTATTAGATCTGTTAGGAGCATCCACGGTGGCGCCAACGCCTACTAATGTATTGCTAGATCCAGTTGTTAAACCTATTCCTGCAGCATGACCCAATGCAGTGTTGGCTGTGCCTAATGTAAGGGTGCTAAGTGCGAGCTTACCAAATGAATTATTAGTACCGTCTGAATATAAAAATGGACTACCAGAAACACTAAATTGACCAGTTGCGGAAATAGTAATTGATGAATCTTGAACAGTATCGCCAAGCACTCCGTTCCAAAGAACTACGGCACGATCAGTACTTGCGCCGACAATAGGAATACCACCACCTGCAGTTAGCAAATCATATTCGGGTCCGCCATCAGGATACCAGTAAATACCTGGAAGTCCGTCTTTTTTATATAGATAGCCGGCGTTTGCAGCCGGTGCTGGTAATGCCGGATTAAAAGCAGGAGCTGCGCCAACTACGACTAATGGATTTGTAGGGGTTGTATTTTCCGGTGCAGATACCCATGCGACACCAGTCCATCTAATTATATCATTGACTGTTATGCCATCTTCTAAACTTCCTAATCCAATAATAATATTGGATGCTAGTGATAGTGGTTCACTTGACATTCTTTACTTTTTAATTATGTATATCGACGGATAGAGAAGATTTTTATTTAAAAAAGAAAGGCGTTTTTACGCTAATCCTAATTGGCGATTTAGTGCCGTTGGAACGCAGAATAACCAATGGATGAAAATAGTTAGTATCGCGAGCCATATGGTTGTAGATAACACGCCTGTTCCGAAATAAGAAACTATAACGAATACTAAAAGTACGAAGCCTATAAGGTCGACAGTTGCTAATCCTAAAAAGCGGTGGCTATGTGCGCCTTCGTTTGGCTTTCCAAATATATCTTTATATTCGCATAAACTCATTTTTATAAGTATATCAATTAGATTATAATAAAAAGTTTATACAATTGCATTGTATAATGTGTTAGTAGCCGCAACAAGTGCGGGTGCAGGTCCTGCGGTACCCGACCATAACCCATAATGCGATATTTCTGTTGCTAATCCAGTAAGGCTGATAGCAGTTGCATTTGAAGTTGTAATTTCAGTAGATCTGAGTACAACGATAACATTATTTAATGTGCTACTGATGGGGATCTGACCGGCATCAGAATTCCTTAGTCTACAACGAAGAATATTAACATTAGAAATAGGTGCAGCCTGCGCCGTACCGGCAATAGAGATATTCGGATTGGCTGCACCTAATTGTTGTATAGTAGAATCTTCAGCAACAAGAACAGATGTATTACCTGTTGTGCCTACGATAGGATCGATAATAATAGCACCGGTTGATGATGTTCTGTACATATATAAAACATTACCAAAAGACAGATCGGCAAATAGACCGGCGTTGTCTTGTAAACATTCGTATAGTTTGACATTCGCGCGCTTACCTGCTGTACGATTAATCTGATCAGTTCTATTGCGGATACAATAACCCGGATCTCCGCTTGATATAAATACACAATTAGTACATGTAACTGAGTCAGCTTCGTTGTATGGCGCAACTAAGGGCGCATCTTTCTGCCATACTCCAACATTGATAGCCAGGTTCAGCGGTACACCAGCGCCCGATGGATTGAATATTAAATTTTCTAAGACACATGGAGAATTAGCGTACACCGTACCCTTAATTTTAACATGTCCAGTTTCTGCAGACTGATAATAACTCTTAGCACCAGACCCCATACCAATTAGTTCGACACGCTTAGCAATAGTAACATCTTCAAGATATTCGCCTGTGGCAATTTGAATAGTTGCAACGTCTCTGCCGGTGTCGGGGAGAACTGCTTCAGCGGCAGTTACAGCAGTTTGGATAGTATGGAAGTTACGATAGCCTTGAGGTACGTTGGGGTTGACAGTATAAACTCCTAGTTGTACACCGGTAACCGGTAGATCTTCATGGATAACATTATTATCAGCGACTGTAATACGGGTAACGTTCGCAGGCGCGCGGTTAGGATGTGTGGAAAATGTTGTTCCACATTCAACTAGCTGATTTCCTACACCAGTTAATGCGATGGCATCAACAGCAACTACCCCGTTGACTAAATAGTCGGTGTTATCACTAATGACACGGCAATAATCCATAGTAGACGTGATAGCTGGCGTATCGTTATCACTGTACATGCGATAATCAATAATATGTAAATGAGTTCCTAATGCCACAGGAGCGACTCCAGATGCCGGTAAATATGGATTCAGTAATGAAATGGATCCACTGACGGACCCGCGTACTAATTGGAATGCGTTGTTATTAGGGTTAGAATTTTCAAGTATGCCAATCCAACCACAATCCGTAGCAAGCATTGCATTAGTGAAAGCGAGTCGCAATACGGTATAACCGGTGGATCCCGATGAAAAAGAACACTCTACAGGTCTAAATGAACATAACGCACTACCAACACCCCAATTGACGGTGGGAGCTAAACCACCCGAATTACTAAATGAGCAGTTTTTAGCTGCAATAAGTTGGGATAGAGCGATAGCTACGTTAATCTCAAGTGCTGATGCCGCAACTCCATCGCACGTTAAATCTTCGATTCGACAAGAGCTGTTGCATGAAATAGTTGTACCAGTAAATACAACTGATTCACGAGATTCACCACGAAGAATGATATCACCTGAAATCGTTAATACTGGTTCGGCATATGAACCTGCAGTGACATGTACTACAGGGGGTGTTGTAGCTGGTAGCGTAGCAACCGCTGCGTTAATAGCTGCTTGAATCGTATGGAAATTGCGTCCTAAAAGGGGGCGGTTAGGGTTGACAGTATACACGTTGAGATCTTCGCCGGCGGTTGCGTCATTTAAATTAGTAACCGTACCATTAACGTCTACTTCATCATTACCGCCAATATTTCTAATACGCATATTACGATAATTAAGGGTACTTCCAACTCCAGATAATTCAATCACCTTGGTATCGTTCGATGCGATGGTAGATTCAAAAATATTAACCGATGCATTAGCCGCGGAACTCACAATAGCTGAATTGCCACCGCCAGAAGTAATAATAGAATCTTTGATTGTAACACCTCCAAAACCAGTTAGATTAATTCTACCATAGTATGCCCAATAGCCAAATCTAGTAAGGCTGAGAATACCCTCATTAATAATGCGACCACTTACAAATTGCGCCGAATCCCATGTAACGACCATATTAGCGCCAATATTCAAAAGTAAGTTTTCCGGGATCGTACCAAATGTCGAGCAGTTATTGAAATGTACAGATCCGTAAGGAGCACCAGCTGGATCGATGCCAATTAAATAAGCCGTCGTGCCAGGCGCTGCAAACAAACAATCCTCGAAATTTACAGCTTTAAGATTAGCTATCGATATCTCGATAGCGGTACTATTAACATCAAACTTCTCAAAGTAAATACTTTTGAAACTTGAAGTGTAAGTAATTTGATGACCCGTAGAACTAGCCGGTATAATAACAACCGCTTTTTGTTTATCACCTTGATAAGAGGTTGTAATATCACCTAATCCTTGTAGTAGGACGTGACGGTCAATAGTGAGATCTTCTGTATATGTTCCAGGTGCGATTAATATAACTTGAGGAGTAAGACCACCAGGAGTAGAGGAAGCGTTAATAGCTGCTTGAATAGTATGGTAATTATTGTTGAATCTAGGGAGAGCCGGATTGACGGTGAAAACGTTTAAGTCGCGACCTAGGGTAGTCGGATCGTTTTGTGTAATAGTACCAGGGAGAGATACTACTGGTTCGCGACCTAGAGTTGTGCTAACACGCATACTGTCATGAGTTAAATTCGTACCAAATGTTAAGTTGATAGGTGGTGTGGCGATACCTGCTGTTACTGTAGTGCTTTGTAGTTGGACAGTACCAAAGTTAGATGAATCGTAGATACAAGACACCGCTGCGTTTGAAGCTAGTGTGCTGTTAAGTAGGGCAAGCGTAGAAGCACCGCCACCGCCGTTATTAAGATGGATGCGTCCATTCCAATCCATTTTGTCCATCAATAGAGGGAATGTAACTGTACTTGTAATTTGAATTACACCCGAATGTCTGCCGAACGTACCATCTAGCATGTATACAAAATTAGTACCGCCAATTAGAACAGCGTTCGATGTATTTAATGTAGCCTGTACTGTTGTATTTTTTAATGTTAATGAACGATTCGCGATGGTCGCATCTGACCAGTCAATCGTATGCGCAACGTTAACTGCCGCTCCAAATATAGAACAATTGATAAACATAGATGTATCACCTACGGCGATGTTCCATCCGGCACCTAGTACTACACGAGAACCGGCATCACCAGTGCGATCAAATGCTATGTCTTTAATAGTACAAGGGGCGTTAAGAGTTACGCAAGGACCTAATGCGAGCGAATCGACGACAACCGAGCGAGCGTTGTATAGGTTACTAGAACCCTGACCTTGTAAAACAATGTTGCGCGAAATAGTAAGAGCTTCGTTGTAAACACCGGGAACGACAAGTACTACCGGTTGTTCGAGAGTAGGGTTGGCAATCGCGTAAAGTTCAGCGGCGTCAATAGCGGCTTGGATAGTATGGTAGTTGCGCCCAACATTAGGAACATCGGGATTAACCATGTAAGTGTTAGATTCGGCGGGCATACCATCAAGCTTAATAGTGCTAGAAGTTGGATGACTTACTACAACGTTAATGCATGGCGGTAATGCGCCATAAGGTCTAAAGGTTATATCGTTAGTAATTAGTTGATTGGCAGCGCCGGATATATTAATAGCAGACACAGCAGTGTTCGGCATGACAACATGCAGATTGTGTAAAACAATCTTGTTGTTAGCCCCCGTAGATGTGATAACTGGGTTAACAGCCGAATCAAACTCGCAGTCGTAGATGTAAGCAGTATGGGCTAAGGCGCCGGGAGTACCAGACATATTAACAGCAACTGTTCCGCCGCATTTGTTAAGTTGCACAGCGCCATCTGAGACGGCAGAACTGTTAATAATAAATTGTCCGGCACAGCTTCCCATAATTAATGTTTGACCTGTCGCGAAGTTGATGTTAGCACCGCCAATAATATTGCAATCAACGATGGATAGACGCTTTGTAGATGTTGTATCAGTGTAGTTAATGATGGTACCGACATCGGCTGAAACAAGTTGGCAGTTCTTAATTAAAGCATTCGCCGTATTAGCAGCGGCAGTCTTTGTAATTAGAGGAAGTCCGACAGGTTTAGTCAAAAGAAGATCTTCCAATACACCGCCGCCATTCATGGTTATTGTGCCGGTAATCGATACAGAGCCGTCACTGCGATGTCCCCACATGCTTTTAACTACAATGTTATCAGATATAAGCAGATTCTCAGCATACACGCCTTTGGTAATTAATACGATAGGCTTTTCAACAGCAAGGACGTCAGCTTCAGCCGCCGTAATAGCGGCTTGGATAGTATGGTAGTTGCGCCCAGCCGCTGGGATATTAAGATTAACAGTATATACGTTTAACCCTAGGGGGACATCGGTGGTAGCAGCAGCGGCTAAAGTAATATCTAGCGGGGCGACTAAATCAGTTCTCCACCATAATCCGTCAGATCCGGTCTGTTTGTAAAGTACACCAGTATCTACGGCGGGAGCGCCGGGTGCCACAATACCCGGCAGCATTAGCGGATTATTGTTGTCATTTGCGACAATTTGCCATTGAGCTCCATCATATTGAAAGGTATCTCCGGCGACAGCTCCGATAGATGGTAGACTCTCCAGAGATATACCTCCGGATGATGGGAGGGATAATAGCTCGTTTGACATTCTTCAAGGTATATAAATTGTAAAGTATATTTTTTTATTTGTTTTATTTTTTTAAAGGAAGACAGTATTTTGTATAGATTGGTATTTTGTATTTTTACGTATATCGTTTATTATTGCAAATGATAGGATTTTTCTCTTAAGTATTATATATTGTGTATAATTTAGATATATTTGGACAGAAAATGAACGATTACTCTGGTGCTAAATTATTCGCCCTTATCGTCATTGGATGTATCGGATTGATCATCGTTATAGTACTTGCAATTAAGAAAAAAGAAAATGAACCACTGCCGTATATGTTTTACGTTGGTGTTGGCGTTATTAGTGCAACATTCTTACTATTTATTGCTAATGAATCGATAGATGCTTATGCTATGTATAAGGATCCGAATCGTAGAGAAGAATATAGTGCTTTAAGCCAGTTAGATCGCGATTTTGAAGAAAGCGGAAGTGATCGTCCACTTATAGGTACAGACGGAAAAGTACTAAAATTAGGTGAAGATGGGTATGGTCCGGCGCTTACGATGCGACGGCTTGAAGCGGAATACAAATAAAAACTAGATATCCTTTCTTTTTTGAAACTAATACACCCACGATATGCTACATGAAATCTATTCTAATCAGATTTTGATAGATTTATGTAGAGTATTGTACTATGTATTGGCTTGGAACGTTGACCATCGGGGTACGTTTTAAATAAACATGAGTGGTGCCACCGCCGGACTTCCATTCATTAAATGGGTTAACTTTATTTTTTAACCAGCCATCTGTATTAACGGCGGTGCATGTGGGTTCTTTAATACATAGCTCTTTAAGTTGTGCTAATGAATAACTAGGATACTGTTTGATATCATTATACCAACTATCCATTCTAGGTACAAATGCCCAATTCATTGTAGTTGCAGTTGGAGCTACATATGGAATAGGCGCAGGGGTTGGAGCGGGTGTCGGCGCTGGAGCCGGGGTAGGCTTAACATAAGTTGTCACAGGAACTGGCGCTGGAGCCGGTGCTGGCGCGGGTGCTACGGAAGTTACATATGTAGTTGTTACGGCTGGAGCATATGTAGGTGGAGGAGTTACTATTCGAGGGGGTTCTGGCGCAAGTGTCGGAATAGGAACAGATGTAGGCGCAGGTAGCGGGGTAGGCGCAGGTAGCGGGGTAGGCGC
>JACCDH010579145.1_pt1 | contig 26029 bp, 22 predicted proteins | sample 7442481 | NCBI WGS metagenome assembly JACCDH01 (sample SAMN15323433, study PRJNA562643) | freshwater metagenome | isolation source: river surface water | place: USA:Blue River Watershed | collected 2017-08-15 | reverse complement strand
TCTTGTGGTATGTCGAGTGGGACATCATTAACCAGGAATTTGGTGCTGCGATTTCCATCGTTGGCACGGTTTTGAGTGCGGGCATGGCCATGTTGCTGGCAGTGCCACTCGCGTTCGGCATTGCGGTTTTCCTCACCGAAACTTGCCCAGTCTGGCTGCGTCGTCCTCTGGGTACGGCCGTTGAGTTGTTGGCAGCCGTGCCTTCCATCATTTACGGCATGTTTGGTTTGTTTGTTTTCGCGCCCGTTTACGCTGATTATTTGCAAGTACCTTTGCAGTCGGTGTTGGGTGGTATGCCGATGGTGGGCTGGTTGTTTGGTGGCGCCACCAACGGGCTTGGCATTCTGGCCGCAGGCATCATCCTGGCTTTTATGGTGCTGCCCTTTGTGGCGGCGGTGATGCGCGATGTGTTTGAAATCACGCCGCCCATCCTGCGTGAGTCGGCTTATGGTTTGGGCTGCACCACCTGGGAAGTGGTGCGCAAGGTTGTTTTGCCTTACACCCAGACGGGCGTGATTGGGGGCGTCATGCTGGGTTTAGGTCGTGCCCTGGGCGAGACCATGGCCGTGACTTTTGTGATCGGCAACGCCAACCGCATGCCCACAACCCTGTTTTCTCCGGGTACATCGATTGCATCCGTGTTGGCCAATGAATTTGGCGAGGCCGAAGGCCTGCATTTCAACACCTTGTTTGCTCTGGGCTTCCTGTTGTTCTGCATCACTTTCGTGGTGTTGGCCCTGGCCAAGTGGCTGATCATTCGCACCGAAAAGGCCAAAGGCAATTGATCCGCCGCGACCGTGGCTCTGAACCCCCTATTTCATTGAACAGACTCCGACCATGATGATGCAACCCTCACCTCTTTATCGCAAGCGCAAGCGCACGAATCTGATTGGCTTGACGATGTCCATGATCGCCATGAGCCTGGGTTTGATCGCCTTGTTCTGGATCTTGTTCGTCCTGTTCTCCAACGGCTTGGCGGCGCTGGAATTGACGCTGTTCACCAATGACACACCAGCGCCCGGCTCTGAAGGTGGTGGTTTGCGCAATGCCATCGTGGGCAGCTTGATGATCGTGGGCTTGGCAGTGGCGGTGTCCACACCGATTGGCATTCTGGCGGGCATTTACCTGACCGAGTACGGTGACACCAGCAAGACGGCAGAGTTCACACGGTTTGTGACCGACATCATGCTGTCAGCGCCCTCCATTGTGCTGGGCTTGTTTGTGTATGCGATTGCTGTGGCCACGGTGGGCAATTTTTCGGGTTATGCGGGCAGTCTGGCGCTGTCGCTGATTGCCATCCCGGTGGTCATGCGCACCACCGAAAACATGCTGCGCCTGGTGCCTGGCAGCTTGCGTGAGGCCGCATTTGCATTGGGGGCTCCACGCTGGAAGGTCTCCACCATGGTGACATTGCGCGCAGCCAAGAGCGGCGTGATCACGGGTTTGTTGTTGGCTTTGGCCCGCATCAGTGGCGAAACCGCCCCCTTGCTGTTCACAGCACTGAACAACCAGTTCTACAGCACCAACATGGGCGCGCCCATGGCCAATTTGCCTGTGGTGATTTTCCAGTTTGCCATGAGCCCTTATGAAAACTGGATCCAGTTGGCTTGGGGCGGCGCGCTGCTGATCACCCTGACCGTGTTGGCCTTGAACATCCTGGCCCGCGTGTTCTTCCGCGAAAAAGTCAAAGCTTGATTGAAAGACAAGGTATCAAAAATGCCCAATACATCCCAAACGCCCATCAAGAATGCGATTGAAATTCGCAATCTGAGTTTTTATTACGGCACTTTCAAGGGCCTCAAAGATGTCAACCTCAACATCGCCGAAAACAAGGTGACGGCGTTCATCGGTCCCTCGGGTTGTGGCAAATCGACCTTGTTGCGCACCCTCAACCGCATGTACAGCTTGTACCCAGGCCAGCGTGCAGAGGGTGAAATCAGCCTGTATGGCACCAACATCTTGGACAAGAAACAGGATTTGAACCTGTTGCGTGCGCAGGTCGGCATGGTGTTCCAAAAGCCCACACCGTTTCCCATGTCCATTTACGACAACATCGCCTTTGGTGTGCGCCTTTATGAAAACCTGAGCCGATCTGACATGGACGATCGGGTCGAGTGGGCCCTTTCCAAGGCCGCCATCTGGAATGAGGTGAAGGACAAATTGGGACAGAACGGCTTGTCTTTGTCAGGCGGTCAACAACAACGCTTGTGCATTGCGCGCTCTGTGGCCGTCAAACCCAAAGTGATCTTGCTGGACGAGCCCACGTCGGCCCTGGACCCGATTTCGACGGCCAAGGTCGAAGAGCTGGTGAGCGAGCTGAAGAAAGACTACACGGTGGCCATCGTTACCCACAATATGCAGCAGGCGGCCAGGGTCTCGGACTTCACGGCCTACATGTATCTGGGCGAATTGATCGAATTTGGCGAGACCGAGCAGATTTTCATGAAACCAGCCAAGCAAGAAACCGAAGACTACATCACCGGCCGTTTCGGCTGATCAGGAGACCCTCATGGACAAGCACATTTCAAGTCAATTCGACGCCGAACTCACTGGCGTTTCGTCTCGCGTTCTAGAGTTGGGTGGTCTGGTGGAATCCCAAACGCGGCATGCAGTTTATGCCTTGGCCCAACTCAGCTCTGAGGTGGCCGACCAAGTGGTGGCCACAGAAAAGCAAGTCAATGCCCTGGAGGTTGAGATTGATGCCGAACTGGCATCCATCATTGCCCGTCGCCAGCCCACAGCACGCGATCTGCGTTTGCTGATGGCCATTTCCAAAATCACCGGTAATCTGGAGCGTGCGGGGGATGAGGCCGAGAGGATCGCTCGCATGGTCAAGCTGATCCTGGAGCAGGGCAGTCCACGCAATTTGCCAGCCTCAGAGCTGCGGGTGGCCGCTGATCTGGCCACTGGTTTGCTGCGCAAAGCCCTGGATGCCTTTGCACGCCTGGATGTGAGCACCGCGCTGGTCATCCTCAAAGAAGACGACTTGATCGATGCCGAATTCAACGGCTTTGTGCGCAAGTTGGTCACCTACATGATGGAAGACCCCCGCACCATCTCGGCCAGTCTGGACCTGTTGTTTGTGGCCAAGGCCATTGAGCGGATTGGCGACCACGCCAAGAACATCGCCGAGTTTGTGATCTATGTGGTCAAGGGTGCAGATGTGCGTCATACCGCCCTGATCGAAATTGAAAAAGCGGTGCAATGAAATCCGTTCCTCGTATTTTGATTGTTGAAGACGAGGCGTCGATAGCCGAGTTGATTGCTGTCAATTTGCGACACAACGGCTTTCAGCCTATTTGGGCCATCGATGCAGAAACAGCCCAACGCGAGTTGGATGACGTCTTGCCCGACGTGATTTTGTTGGACTGGATGTTGCCCGGGGAAAGCGGTTTGACCTTGGCCAAACGCTGGCGATCAGCGTCTCGCAGCAAGGCAATTCCCATCCTGATGTTGACGGCGCGAGGCGATGAGGCTGATCGAGTGGCTGGCCTGGATGCCGGTGCCGACGACTACATCGTCAAACCTTTTTCTCCGCGTGAGCTTTTGGCCCGTATCCGGGCTGTGTTGCGTCGGCGTGTGCCAGAGGCTTCTGGTGGTTCAGTCAAGATGGGCCAGTTGCTGCTCGACGCTGACACCCACCGAGTCAGTCATGGAGACAAGCCTTTGAAGATCGGCCCGACCGAGTTCAAACTCTTGCATTACCTGATGCGCCACCCTGAGCGTGTCCACAGCCGGGGCGCATTGCTGGACAAGGTGTGGGGCGATCATGTTTACATTGAAGAGCGCACTGTCGATGTGCATGTCAAGCGCCTGCGTGAATCGCTGGGTGAAGCTGGCCACATGATTGAAACCGTGCGTGGGGCCGGTTACCGTTTCACTGCCAGCCCATCCGATTGAAATCCAGCGGCTTATGGTCTTTCCTGTTTTTGAATTGCTATTTTTAATGGGCTTGGCCGGCCTGCCAGGCTGGTATCTGGCTGGGGCTTTGGGCGCCGCGTGGTCGGCACTGCTGGCGGTTTGTCTCTACGCGCTGGTCTTGGCGTGGCGAGTGGACCGTTTTGACCGCTGGCTGAGTGCGTCCAGTTTGCGCTTGGATCCGCCGTGGCAAGGCATATGGCGCGAAATGTCTTTGCGTGTTCAGCGCATGTTGAAGCAGCAAGAAAAATTGGCTGCAGTCCATGAAAAAAGACTGCAGGATTTTTTGTTGGCGATCCAGGCGTCCCCCAATGGGGTCATTTTGCTCGATGAAGAAGCCCGGATTGAATGGTGCAACGATACGGCAGCGGCTCATTTGGGTCTGGATGCTGTCAAAGACCGCATGCAGCACGTGGTTCATTTGGTCAGGGATCCAGTGTTTGCCCGCTATTTTTCTCAATCTGACCATGCATCCGAGGCTGTGATTGAAGGGCGCTCCAGTTCTGCGGTCAGTTCGCAGAAGTTGTCTGTTCAATTGCATGCCTATGGCGAGGGTCGCTCATTGTTGTTGACGCGGGACATCACCGCTGTTGCCCAGGCCGAAGCCATGCGCCGAGACTTTGTAGCGAATGTCTCTCACGAAATCAGAACGCCCCTGACGGTCCTCAGTGGGTTTGTGGAAACTTTGCAAACACTCCCGCTCGATGAACAAGAACGTGGGCGTTATCTGGACTTGATGGCCGTGCAATCGCAGCGCATGCAGGATCTGGTCGCTGACTTGCTGACGCTTTCACAACTGGAGGGCAGTTTGCCCCCTGGCATGAACCAGCAAGTGTTGTTGCCTGAACTCATGTCGCAAATTGAATCGGATGCACGCGCTTTGTCTTCATTGATGGCGGGTCTTGATGCCACGCAAACGCAGGACATCATTTTTGATCCATCGCCTGACTGGGCGTTTTTGGGATCAAGAACTGAGTTGCAAAGTGCTGTGTCCAACTTGGTCAGCAATGCTGTCCGCTACACGCCATTGGGTGGAAAAATTCATGCCCGTTGGTGGCGACAATCTGATTACTGTATTTTTGCCGTCACCGATACGGGACCAGGTATTGCGCCTGAACATTTGCCCCGTTTGTCCGAACGTTTTTATCGCGTTGATCGCAGTCGGTCGCGGGAGACTGGTGGAACGGGACTGGGCTTGGCCATTGCCAAGCATGTGGCTCAGCGCCATGGTGGTGAATTGCGCATAGAGAGCCAAGTGGGACAAGGCTCAACATTCATGCTGGTGCTGCCAATGAGCCGATGTGTTGTGGCGAATGCCCCGGTCGAAGTCTGAGCGCGATTTGCTCATTGCACCTGTTTGGTGGTGGGTCGTCCAGAGGTAACGCGCCACAACAGAGCCCCAAACATCAGTGACACCGCGATCAGGGCCAGGCTGCTGCTGATCCAGAAGGCGTCAACCGATGGGCGAGTCGCCCAGTGCATCAGCCCATTCAGGGCTGTGGTGTCGTAAGCCCACAGATAACCGCCATACAGGCCCAGCCCCCATAAAAAAGCGGTGTAAATGAGCAAGGGCGCAATGGTGATGCGGTAGCAGCGCAGCAAAAACGCACAAACGGCCTGCAAGGCATCGGCCACATGGTAAAGGGCGACCCAGCCTAACCATACGGCGGCAGCTTGCGCCACCAAGGGGTCATTGGTGAAGGCGTGTGCAATGCGTTCGCGGCCGAGCAGCAAGACAGATGCGCAAACCAGTGCGGCACTGATGGCCAAGCCTATGCCCATGCCGGCGGCTTGCCTTGCTCGGCCTGAGTCACCAGCGCCAAGCCAGAAGCCTGTGCGAGCGCTGCTGGCAATGCCCAGCGCCAGTGGCACCATGTACAGCACGGCCGCCATGCTCGCGGCAATTTGGTGGCTGGCCGATGCGACCGATCCCAAGCGTGCAATGAACAAAGCCATCAAGGTGAAGGAGGTCACCTCCACCATGATGGAGAGTCCGGCAGGTATGCCCAATCGCAAATACTGTTTCAGAACAGACCATTGGACTTTTTCCGGACGTTGCCACAGCTGATACGGGCGGTAGATGTCTTGGGTTTTCAGGAGCCACAAGCCGGTCAGCATCATGAAGGTGTTGACCACCAGGGTGGCCCAAGCGCAGCCCACCACGCCCATGCCTTGCAGGTCGAACGCACCAAAGGTCAATACGACAGACAAGGGTATCTTCACGAGCAAGGCACCAGCTTGCAGCCAAGTCACCAGGCGTGGATAACCCAAACTCTGGTTGAGTGTGCTGTACATGCGAAAGAGCAAAGAAGGCACCAGTGCCAGGGCCAGTACACGCAAATAGGCGCGAACATCGGGCCACAACTCGGCAGGCACCTGGGTCCAGGACAACCAGGGGTCTGGATACAGCAAGCCAGCCATTCCGACAGCGGCTGCTGCCGCAGCGATGTAGAGAGACTGACGCACGGAGCGACCCAGCTCGGCGTGCCGATGACCGCCATGCAATTCAGCCCAAACAGGCAACAAGGCCTGCAGCATGCCGTTGAGGGCGACATAAATGCTGATGTAAATGGACGAAGCCAAGGACATCACTGCCAGCGCATGGGGGCTGTGTCGGCCGGCAATGATGGTGTCAGCGACACCAAAGGACATGACCGCCAGTTGCCCCACCAAGACGGTGCCTGCATGGCGGCTGATGGTGCGTAATTCGGACATGGCTCAGTCGCCAGCTTGGGCGGTTGAGCGGGTGGGCTTGATGAGGGCGTTATGGTTTGGACGGAAAATCAACAGGCTTTCGTTGCGGTCCCCGAGCCGATGCGCTTTAGCCGTTTGGGTCCAACCCAAGGCGGTGATTTTTTCTTCCAGCAGTGGCAAGTTTCGCGCGTCCATGACCAGCCAGGGGCAGTCTTGGCTGGGTGCTTGAGCATTGGTCAGCCGAACTTTGGCATGAAATAAAAGCGCTGCGCCCTGTGCTTTGGTGATGCCAGCGTATTGCAGGCACGCGGATGTCCCTGTGACCATCTGCAGTTTTTGAACCATGGAGCCGAAACTGCGGGCGTGGTTGAGCAAGGGCAGCCACAGGCTCATGAGCAGTAACCAGCACAGCACAGCACCCGCTGCAGGCAGGACCATGCTTTTCCATATGGCGGCCCGATGGCGACCAATGCGCCATTTGACCAACCAGGCCCATGCCAGCGTCGCCAACAGGGCGATCGCAAAGGTGAGGGCGGAAAACTCTGGCAGAAATCCGGGCGCGAGTTTGGCGACATTGGCAGCAGGCTTGGCTGGAAATCCTGTTTGCATGGCGATCCAGATCACCCAAATGGTCAGCGCGCAAAAACTGAAAAACAGGAGCGTGAACCAGTCGATGAATGCACTCAAGCTGCGTCTGAGAGTGGGCAATGCAAAGGCTGCCAAAGCAGCAATGCCCGGCAAGGCCAGCAAGAGTGCTGTGTCTGACATGCCGGTCAGCCAGGTCGCTGCCGTGGTGACCGTGATGAACCATAACGGCAATGCCAAGTGAGGAAAGCGCCAAGCACGTGACAGTTGAGAGCGCCACCGCCATAAAGACCATACGGCCAAAGGCCAGGCGGGCCATGTGAACCACAGCATGAGTTTGGCCAAAGCATGCAGATCGAACAGGGTGTGGTACTGGACACGCCAACGCCACAGATCCAGGTAACCGGCTGTGGTCATACACAACAGGCACATCAATGCCAGCAACCCCAGATCGAGGATGCGAAGGCGTGCTTGTGCGGGATCGCTTTGGCCGACCGCTTTCAAGATGGCACCACCCAGTCCAAGCCAAATCGCAACACTGGGGGCACCCGACAAGGTCAGACCCAGCATGCCCACCCCGATGGCGATGCCGCTGTGCAAACGCCATCTGGGCAGCGTCGACAGTCCGGCAAAAATGAGGGAGGCAAAACACAACTGACTCAAAGCAGGCGTGGCTTCGTGGGCCAAGCGGGCCAAGCCCAGGCAGGCCAGCAAGGCCAACAAGCCGCCGTCAGCCAACGCGCGGGCATAGTCTGCTGGCTTGGCTTCGCCACCAAATGCAAAAGTCACAGGTTGTGCTGCGGGATGGCGCGCCAATGCGTAAACGGCATACCAGGTGGCGGCCAGTGTCAAAGCCAGCATCGCCATGAACGGCAGCCGGGCATAAACATCTTCCCAGCCGGATGGCGCCCAACTCAATAAAACTGCACCCAGCCAGTACGGCAGCAACGCCAATTGGGGGTCGTGTTGTCCCAACAGGGTGGGCCTGAACCAATTGGCGACCTCGCCCACAGCCGGTTGTGCCAGTTGCAGCATGAAACCCAAGGCTTCCAGGTCTTGGGCTTTCCAAGGCTCACGCCCCCAAAAGCCCGGCAATACGTAGGCCGTGCACAGCAGCAGCAAGGCCAGTCGAGGCAGTCGCCGAACAGCACTTTGAGCAACGATGGCAGGAGTTGTAGGGTTCACAATCGAGGCAGCAGTCGGGTGAATCGGGTCAGTGTGTGATCGGGTTATTTTAGAAAATGAATGGGTGAGTTCACGAGGTGAACAGGCACAGACCCATGCAAAAAGGGCAGGCCGGTTGCCCGGTCTGCCCTTTGGTAAACACCACAGGGTGAATTACTTGGCGACGGTGGTCTTGCCGAAACGGTTGCGGAATTTTTCCACGCGACCACCCATGTTGTCGACCGACTTTTGTGTGCCTGTATAGAAGGGGTGCGACTCGCTGGTGGTGTCCAGCTTGTACAAAGGCAACTCGCGGCCGTCTTCCATGGTGATCATTTCCTTGGTGTTAGCGCATGAGCGGGTCACGAACTTGAAACCATTGGACATGTCTTGGAAGCAAATTTCACGGTAGTTGGGGTGAATGCCGTCTTTCATGGGGTAATCCTTTTTTCACTACGGTAGCCACTCTGCAGCCTATCTGAGAGCACTTTCCGCAAAACCTGCTGATTATAGGGCATCAGCCGCCGCGTCGCATCATTTCGAAGAACTCGGAGTTGTTCTTGGTGGCTTTCATGCTCTTCAAGACCATTTCCATCGCCTCGATTTCATCCATGTTGTACATGAATTGCCGCAGGATGCGGGTCTTTTGCAGCACTTCGGGCTGCAAAAGCATTTCTTCACGGCGGGTGCCGCTGCGGTTCAGGTTGATCGCCGGGAAGACGCGTTTTTCATACAAGCGGCGCTCAAGGTGAATTTCGCAGTTACCGGTTCCCTTGAACTCTTCAAAGATCACTTCGTCCATGCGGCTGCCCGTGTCCACCAGAGCGGTCGCGATGATGGTGAGGCTGCCGCCTTCTTCCACATTGCGCGCCGCACCAAAAAATCGCTTGGGTCGCTGCAGGGCGTTGGCGTCCACACCGCCGGACAGGACCTTGCCCGATGAGGGCACCACGTTGTTGTAGGCACGGGCCAGTCGGGTGATCGAGTCCAGCAAGATGACCACGTCTTTTTTCAGTTCGACCAAGCGCTTGGCTCGCTCGATCACCATTTCGGCCACGTGGACATGGCGCGACGCAGGCTCGTCAAAGGTCGAAGAGATCACTTCGCCGCGCACGCTGCGCTGCATTTCGGTCACTTCTTCTGGGCGTTCGTCCACCAGCAACACCATCAGGTGCACATCGGGGTAGTTGGCGGTGATGGCGTGCGCGATCTGCTGCATCATCACCGTCTTGCCGGACTTGGGTTGCGCCACGATCAGGGCGCGCTGGCCGCGGCCCAATGGCGCGATGATGTCAATGACGCGGGCGGTGATGTTTTCTTCGCCCTTGATGTCTCGCTCCAGACGCATCTGCTCTTTGGGGAACAGTGGCGTCAGGTTCTCGAACATGACTTTGTGTTTGTTGTTTTCCGGCAGGTCACCATTGACCTGGTCCAGTTTGGTCAGGGCAAAGTAGCGCTCGCCATCTTTGGGGATGCGCACTTCACCTTCGATCATGTCGCCGGTGTGCAGGTTAAAGCGTCGCACCTGGCTGGGGCTGATGTAGATGTCGTCGGTGCTGGCCGTGTAGCTGGAGTCTGGGCTGCGCAAAAAGCCGAAACCGTCCGGCAAGATTTCGAGCACGCCATCGGCAAAGACCTGCTCGCCCGCTTTGGCGCGCTTTTTGATGATGGCAAACATCAGCTCCTGTTTGCGCATGCGGCCGGTGTTCTCGATTTCGAGCGTGTCGGCTTGCTTCAGGAGTTCGGACACATGAAGTGCCTTGAGTTCGTTCAAATGCATGGGAGTTGGCCTGTATATCAACGACCCGTTGTGGATCGTCATCAGTGAACCGAGTGGAGGTGTTCAGAACCGGGCGTCGCCCGAGGTCAGGGGCAGGATCGACCGGTGAGTAAGGCGAATTTCCCTGTTGGGGATGCCTTGCTGGAAATTATGACAGGTTTTTTGCAAGGCCAGAAAAAGAAAAACCGGGTACGAATGTCCCGGTTTTATCTGTTGGCCTGCGGTTCATGCCGCCGCCATGCGCCATCAGGCCAATTGCTGGTCGATGAAGGCTGTCAATTGAGATTTGCTCATGGCGCCGACTTTGGTGGCTGCCAGTTGACCGTCCTTGAAAATCATCAAGGTGGGAATGCCACGGATGCCGAACTTGGCTGGGATGTCGCGGTTCTCGTCCACGTTCATCTTGGCCACTTGCAGTTTGCCTTCGTAGGCACCAGCCACTTCGTCCAAGATCGGTGCGATCATTTTGCAGGGGCCGCACCATTCGGCCCAGAAGTCGACAACCACCGGTTGGCTCGACTGGAGGACGTCGGCGTCAAAACTGGTGTCGGTGATGTGTTTGATCAAATCGCTGGCCATGGCCTTTTCCTTGTGAACATTGAAGATGCGGCTAAAGTTGAGGCTATTTTGACAGAATCCAGACACACGCATCTGTCACGCGCGTGTTGCCACCCTTTGTTTTGATGTCTTTGATCACACCAACTCCCCCAGCCCCCCCATCGTCTGATCTTGTTGTCGATGTCGCCATTGTCGGAGGTGGCCCTGCGGGCCTGATGGCGGCAGATGTTTTGTCCCAGGCCGGGGTGCGCGTGCATTTGTTTGATGCCATGCCTTCTGTGGGGCGCAAATTTTTGCTGGCGGGGCGTGGTGGCTTGAACCTCACCCATTCCGAGGATGCAACGTCATTTCGCCATCGCTATGGTGAAAAGGCTGCCCACGTCGGGCGCTGGCTGGATGTCATGGATGCGCAAGCGGTCAGGGATTGGGCGCATGATTTGGGCATCGAAACATTCGTTGGTACATCCGGACGTGTTTTTCCGACCGAGATGAAAGCAGCCCCGCTGCTGCGGGCCTGGCTCCACCGACTCCGTCATCCCGCCTCGGGTGTGCCCGTGCAGTTCCACATGCGCCACCGCTGGCGGGGTTGGCAGGGTGAGCGCCTGCTTTTTGATCAATCTGCGCAAGCGACGACGCTGACTGTGCGTGCCAAGGCCACTGTATTGGCTTTGGGCGGTGCGAGCTGGCCACGTCTGGGCTCGGATGGCGCGTGGGTGCCTTTACTGGGCGCCCGAGGTGTTGCCGTGAATGCACTGAAACCTGCGAATTGCGGTTTTGATGTCCTCGGGCGGGGTGATGCCGGTTGGAGCGATCACTTTCGGTCCCGATTTGCGGGCCATCCAGTGAAGTCGGTGGCGATTTCCGTGCCAGCGTGGGCTGACGACCATGCGCTAGCGCGGTTTACACGCAAAGGCGAATTTGTTGTCACCGAGTCGGGCATAGAGGGCAGTTTGGTCTATGCCGCATCCGCTTTGATACGAGATGATCTGCAAGACCACGGTCAATCCCGACTGCTGATGGATTTGCTGCCGGACAAGTCTCCGGAGCAGGTCCTGTCCGCGGTCAAATGGCCTCGGGGCAGCCGCAGCTTGTCCAGCCATCTCAAGAGCCATCTGGGTTTGGAGGGGGTCAAAATGGGCTTGCTGCACGAGCTGTGCCCTGCAGCGGCACTCCAGCAGCCCGAAAAGCTGGCCCTTCATATCAAAGGTTTGCCTGTGCCGCTGAAGGCGGCCAGACCCGTGGACGAAGCGATCAGCACAGCCGGGGGGGTGGCATTCGAGGGCTTGACGGCGGGTTTGATGCTCCAAAATTGTCCCGATGTGTATTGCGCAGGAGAGATGCTGGACTGGGAAGCGCCCACCGGTGGCTACCTGTTGACGGCCTGTCTGGCCAGTGGAAAACAGGCAGCGCTGGATGTTTTGGAAAATATTTTCAGAAAAACTTGAGATCGATGTATTCCTAATGGTCTTGTGCTGCGTTGTGGATGTGTGAGTAACTTCATCCAATGAACGAGGTCGACATGACTCCAGATGCATCCAAAGAATACCAGTGTGCCGTTGAAGAGGCGGCCAACGCCTTCATGAAAGTGATGGCCCTGCGAGGTTTCAATGTTCGGGATTACCCTCAAAATTTTGTGGCCCAAGTGGCCCAGCAAACCCGTTTGGCGTTTGAATCCAACCGAACAGGCGCACACGCCAATGCGGACGCGCTGGTCGCGGACTTGCTCCGCGCAGCGCCTCAGGCCCCCCGCTTGGTGAGCTCCAACAAGGTCAAAGCTTTGCCATTTCCTTCTTTGCGTCGCCGTATGGCTTGATCGGGGAAGACCCTCACCACTCGGTGGGGTATTTTGAATAGGCGCCCATGCGGCGCCTATTTTTTTGTGTCTTTGCTGGATGCACAAACAAAAATGCGCCCTTAGAGCGCATTTTTACAGGTGTTAGTTGACGAGCCTTGACCCCGGCACTGGCTCCACAGTTAGGGCTGCTTGGTTCCCCACCTGACCCGGTTGGCCGCTTCACCATGCGGGAAGGCCCGTCGCCTTTAATTGTAGGCGAGCTTCGGAGGCTTTCTGTGCCTGGCCGTACTTTTTCCCTTTTTATGCGCAGGACTTGAGGCTTTGATGGCTGCATTTCCCGGAATGGCTTTGCGGCCCGATAGAATCAGAAGCATGTCTTACCTTGTTCTCGCGCGCAAATACCGCCCTCGCAATTTCACCGAAATGGTGGGGCAGGAGCACGTGGTTCAGGCCTTGACCAATGCCTTGGTGCAACAGCGTTTGCACCATGCGTATTTGTTCACGGGCACGCGGGGCGTGGGCAAAACCACGGTGTCCCGGATCTTGGCCAAATCGCTCAATTGCCAAGGTGCAGACGGGCAGGGTGGCATCACCGCTGAGCCGTGTGGCGTTTGCCAGGCTTGCCGTGACATTGATGCCGGTCGTTTTGTCGATTACACCGAGCTGGATGCCGCGTCCAATCGCGGCGTTGACGAGGTGCAAAGCCTGCTGGAGCAAGCTGTTTACAAGCCTGTGCAGGGGCGTTTCAAGGTCTTCATGATCGACGAAGTGCACATGCTCACCAACACCGCTTTCAATGCGATGTTGAAGACGCTGGAAGAGCCCCCTGAATATCTGAAATTTGTCTTGGCAACGACCGATCCGCAAAAGGTGCCCGTCACGGTGCTCTCGCGTTGCCTGCAGTTCAATCTGCGTCCGATGGCGCCAGAGACCGTTTTTGAACACCTGACACGCGTGCTGGCCACCGAACAATTGAGTGCTGAACCGCAAGCACTTCGCTTGTTGTCTCGGGCCGCACGGGGTTCGATGCGTGATGCCTTGAGCTTGACCGATCAGGCCATCGCTTTCGGCAACGGCCAACTGCAAGAAGCGGGCGTGCGTCAAATGCTGGGCAGTGTGGACCGCACCCATGTGTTGCAGCTCATCGGTGCTTTGGCCGAAGGCGATGGTGCGACCGTGGTCGGGCAGGTCAATGCTTTGCGTCTGCAAGGTGTATCTGCTGCGGCCACGCTGGAAGACATGGCGATGCTGTTGCAACGCATGGCCGTGATGCAGATGGTGCCAGGCATGGCGCAAGACGGCGATGATCCCGATACCCAGGGTTTGGCCGATTTGGCCCACGCCATGCCCGCAGAGGAAACACAGCTGCTTTACAGCTTGTGCCTGCATGGGCGTCCCGAGTTGGGTTTGGCGCCTGATGAGTATGCTGCTTTGACCATGGTTTTGCTGCGCTTGTTGGCGTTCAAACCAACAGCAGGATCGGCTGAAAAAAAAAGTCCGCGAATCAGCCGTAGCCCAGTAACTGAAGTCCCGGCCACACCTGCGCAGCCATCTTTAGCGCCTTCGCCTGTGGTGGTCGCGCCCAGGCCAGCACCAGCCCCGCAGTCTCCACCAGCTCCACCATCCGCGTCACAAGCAGCGATTGCGCCCAGTGCTGCGCCTTCGGCAGCGCCTCCAATGGCGCCGGTGTCTGAGCCGCCACCTTGGGAGGATCTGCCTGACGCCTCCGATTATTTCGGCGACGATGCCGCAGATGCGTTTGTGGCGTCCTTGCCTCCGTCTGTGCCAGTCGAGTCGGGTTTGCGTTCTTTGCCTGTGCGTGAAGCCTCTGACTCTGTGCGTGTGGATGTGCCCAAGACCGCGCCCACCACACCCTTGCAGACCACCGCAGAAGGCGATGTCTGGTTTGGCGTGGTGCAGGGCTTGCTGGCGCAAGAAGCCATCACCGCGTTGGTGCGCGAATTGGCTTTGCAGTCGCAACTGGTGGCGCGTGATGTTGACCAGTGGATGCTGCGCATTGAGCGTGAATCCTTGAACCACCCGGCCAGCCGTGAACGCTTGCAAACGGCTTTGGCCGCAGCAGGGCATGGTCAAGTGCGCTTGCAAATCGAGCTCGGTCCTGTGCTCGACTGTCCAGCCAAGCGCTTGGCTGTCGCTGCTGCCGCCAAGATGGTGGCCGCTCAGGAATTGATTGAAAACGATCCGCTGGTGCAGACCATGGTGCGGGATTTCGGCGCGCGCATTGTGCCCGGCAGCTTGCAGGTGATCTGACCTCTTCTCACTGAAACAACTGAAATTGAAGGAAATTCCATGTTCAACAAAGGACAACTCGCTGGCTTGATGAAACAAGCGCAAGCCATGCAAGACAACTTGAAAAAAGCCCAAGATGAATTGGCCAATGTGGAAGTCGAAGGCCAGTCCGGTTCGGGCATGGTCAAGGTTTTGATGACCTGCAAGCACAATGTGCGCCGCGTGACCATCGATCCGAGCTTGCTGGCCGATGACAAGGACATGCTGGAAGACTTGGTGGCTGCTGCGTTCAACGATGCGGTGCGTCACGCCGAAGAAGTGTCCCAGCAAAAAATGGGCAAGCTGACGGCTGGATTGCCACCGGGCATGAAACTGCCTTTCTGACCGTTCATCGAAAGCGCTGCTGTTCATGGCTGATACCCACGCACTCGCCACTTTGGTTCAAGCCCTCAAGGGCTTGCCGGGTGTGGGCATCAAATCCGCACAGCGCATGGCATTTCAATTGCTGCAAAACGACAGGGCTACGGCGCGTCAATTGGCCGTTGCTTTGCAAAATGCAGTGGACAACGTCCGGCACTGTGCGTGTTGCCACACTTTCACCGAAGCAGAGCTTTGCGACACGTGCCAGGATGCGACGCGCGAGCGCAGTCAGTTGTGTGTGATCGAAACGCCTGCAGACCAGTCTGCGATCGAGCGAACGGACACATACCGCGGTTTGTATTTTGTGTTGATGGGCAAACTCAGTCCCCTCGATGGGATTGGTCCACACGATATTGGTTTGGCCAAACTCAAAAAAAGAGTGGGTGATGGTCTGGTGCGGGAAGTGATTTTGGCCACCAATTTCACGGCCGAAGGTGAGGCGACGGCACATGTCATCTCAGAGATGATTCGCCAGCAGGGCATCAAGGTGACCCGGCTCGCACGTGGCGTGCCTGCGGGCAGTGAACTCGAATATGTCGATTTGGGCACCATCGCGCATGCACTGGTCGACAGGCGCTGAGTTGGCAACCGCGTGAATGGTGCCAGGCGCTCGGCCAATGACCCGTTCCAATACTTGCAATCCATTACGTGAAAACCCGCTCAGGATTGATCCTGATGCGAACTTATATCTGCGCATTTAAGCTCTGAACATCGAATCATCGGTCGTTTCAATGGGAGTGTAAATTTGTCGCGGTTGATCCGTCCACGACGTTTATTCATGCTGGCATCCTTGGGTTCGCTGGCCAGTGGCGCGTTGTCAGCCGCGGAGGCTCCACGCGCCAACTTGCGGGTCAAAATCGCATTGGCAGCAAGGCAAAGCCTCTACCATTTGCCTTTGACGCTGGCCGAGCAACTCGGGTATTTTCGGCAAGTGGGCTTGGTCGTGGAGTGGGTCTCTCAAGAGGGGGGCGGCAAAGCGTTAGGCAGCGTCATCAACGGCCAAGCCGATGTTGTAGCCGGCGCGTTTGAGCATTTGTTTGGCCTTCAGCAAAAAGGACTGGGTTACCAAGGGTTTGTGCAGTTGGGGCGCGCGCCTCAGATTGCGCTGGGTGTGTCCATTCGCAAAGGCGCCGCCATGCGGTCGGTGATGGAACTCAAGGGGGCCCGCATTGGCGTTTCTGCCCTCGACTCGTCTACCCACTGGATGTCTTGCCAATGGTTGTTGCAGCACGGCTTGCTGCCCGAAGATGTGACTTTCGTGGAAGTCGGGACTTCCGCCAGCGTTTCAGAGGCCTTGCGCAACGGCACGATTGATGCCTTGTGCAACCCCGATCCTATGATGCATGGCCTTGAGCAAAAAAACGAAATCCGCATATTGGGGGATGCTCGGTCCATGACTTCAACGCGCAAGGTGATGACGAGGGATGTGCCTGGCGCATGCTTGTTCACACGGACTGAATTTTTGCAACGCCAGCCAGAAGTGGCTCAGGCCTTGAGCGATGCGGTGATCCACGCACTCAAATGGCTTCAGACGGCTGGCCTGACGGACATTTTGAAACATGTTCCTCCAGCGTACTGGATGGGTGACCGAGCGCTGTACTTGGGTGCTTTTGAGAAGCTGCGCGAATCGTACGCCATGGATGGTTTGTTCGACGCCGAGCCTGTACTCAACGCTTGGCAGGCCCATGCCCGTTTAACGGGCTATGGTCCGATGAGTCGGCAATCACTTGAGCGTCTTTACACCAACAATTTTGCAGGCAAATCAAAACTCCGATTTGCCGTTTGAGCTTTGCTTCAGCGTTTGGCGAGCTTGGGTGCGGGTCGACGTGCCACGGGCGCAGACCCTGTTCTCTTGTGCGTTGCGGCTTTGGCGCTCAGCCGTGGTGATTGGGATGTGGGCACCAAAACCGCCAAACTTTGGCCGGCGTTCAAATGGGCATTGGGTTTGAGCTTGTTCCAAGTGGCCATGCTTGCTGCGCTCACACCATGTCGGGCCGCCAGGCTGGCCAGTGAGTCGCCTTTGCGGGCGCTGACCATGATGCGGCGCAAGACAATTTCTGGTGCGAAGGCCAACTGGGCGTTGTCGGCTGTGTGTTCGGTCACATCGTTGTCCAGTTGTCCTTTGCGGTGGACCAGTAAGGTCGATCCAGCTTTGACCATCATGTTGGGCGGTATGCCATTGGCGGAGCGAAGCAGATCTGTGGGCATGTTCACCAAGTTTGCCGCTTCGTCGGCCTTCATCGTGCGGGGTGCTTGCCAAGCGGTCCAAGTGGCCAATCGTTGGTTGGCATGGTTTTGCAAGTTGATTTCAAAGCTTGTGGCGTTGTCCCAAGGCAGCAAGACCTGGGGTGTCCCTGCTGCAAGTATCACCGGGCGGTTCATCGAAGGATTCAGGGTTTTGAAGTCCTCAACACTGATGCCCGCCAGTCGTGCTGCGACGGTCACGTCAATGTCGCGGTCGATTTGCACGCTCTTGAAGAAGGGGTGATTCTGGATCAATGGCAATTGGGTGTTGAACGCTTCAGGTTGCGCCACGATGTTTTTGACGGCTTGCAACTTGGGGACGTAATAGCGCGTCTCGTTGGGCATGTTCAAGTCGCTGTAGGTGAGGGGCTTGCCTTGCGCTTTGTTGCGAGCCAAAGCACGACCGACACTGCCCTCGCCCCAGTTGTAGGCAGCCAGAGCGAGGTGCCAGTCGCCAAACATGCCGTAGAGTTTTTGCAGGTAATCCAGTGCGGCCCGAGTAGATTCAAGCACGTCACGGCGTTCGTCACGAAAGAGATTTTGTTTCAAGTCGAAATACTTGCCAGTGGCGGGCATGAATTGCCACATGCCCGCGGCTTTGGCTGAAGACACAGCGTTAGGATTGAAGGCCGATTCGATGAACGGCAGCAAAGCGAGCTCTGTGGGCATATTGCGGCGCTCAAGCTCTTCAACAATGTGAAAGAGGTATGGCCGTGAACGTTCGGTCATGCGCAAGATGTAGTCTGGCCGACTGGCGTACCACTGCTCTCGATTGCGCACGAACTCATCGTCGAGGTCTGGCATGGCAAAGCCTCGGCGAATGCGCTCCCAGATGTCCGTCGCGGGGGTCAGGCCCAGGTTGGCTCGGGGCTTGAGTGAGACAGGGGTGTCATTGCTGGTGACCTGCACGGTCTGGGCGGGCTTGGGCTTGACCACGGGAGCCTGCACGGGCGCTGGTGGCGATTCAACGTTTGGCGCAGTACTTGCGCAACCGGTGAGAAACAGGCAAAAACCTGCTGTCACCGCCAAAACGGCAGGACGGCTTGAAAACCACATCTGAAAAATCAGGTTCATTTGAATTCGTTTTTCCATGCACGCAATGCGGCAAAGGTGGAGACATCGTCCACAGCCCATGCTTGGCGTTGCTGAACTGCGGCAGCCACGGCACGGCTGCGGCTTCGCAAAAAAGGATTGATTGCCAACTCGGTAGACAGGCTCACGGGTAAAGTGGGCAGGCCTTCTTGGCGCATCTGTGTGCAGGCATCAAAGTAAGTCTGCAGTGCCGCATTATCAGGGTCAACCGCCAATGCGAATTTCAAGTTGGACAAGGTGTATTCGTGCGCCGGACAGACAAGTGTGTTGCCGGGTAAACCTGCCAAGCGGTCAAGAGACTTGAGCATCTGTGCAGGCGTGCCTTCAAACAAGCGACCACAGCCACCGGAGAACAAGGTGTCACCGCAAAACAGCAGGGGCGCTTGGTTTGCCTGTTGGGTCCAAAAAGCGATATGCCCTGCTGTATGGCCGGGGACATCGATCACTTGCAGACGAAGGCCATGCCAGTCAATTTCATCCCCATCTTGAACACCATGGACTGGCCGTGGCATGATTTCCATGGCGGGCCCATGCACTTGAGCTTGTGTTTTTTCTGTCAGCTCGATCAGCCCTGACGTGTGATCGGCATGGTGATGCGTGACTAGAATGGTGTCCAGTTTGATCCCGGGATTTTCTGCCAGCCAAGTCAACACCACGGCACTGTCGCCGGGGTCGACCACCAGGGCATGATGGTCATCGTGCAACAACCAAATGTAGTTGTCTGTGAATGCGGGCAAAGGGATGAGTTTCATGGAGTCCCCGATTATAGAAAGTAAGTATTCAGCCTCGTCTTGGCTGGGCCATTTGGGTCAGCCCGTGGCTGGACGCTTGCTGGCTTGGGAACAGAGCCAAGCCGACGAACTGCTGTCCGATGTCTTTGGGTACCACGCCTTGCAATTGGGCTGGCCAGATTTGCACAGTTTACGAAGCAACCGCATGCCGCACCGTTGGTTGGCACAGACTGAATTTGAAGCCGAGTCCTCAGTCAATGCAAACACAAGCGGGGTCGATGCACCGATGCACCCGCATGTGGGTTTTGACAGCCGGGCATGGCCGTGGTCTGCCGATAGCCTGGATTTGGTCGTTTTGCCGCATGCGCTGGAAAGATCGGCCGATCCGCACGCTTGTTTGCGCGAAGTAGAGCGGGTCCTGATCCCGGAGGGCCAAGTCCTCATTACTGGTTTGAGCCCCGTGAGCTTTTGGGGGTGGCAATATGAGCGAGCGCAGCGTAAAACGGGTGACCTGGGCAGTTTTGAGTCGCATCTGATTGGCTACCGGCGTTTAAGGGATTGGCTGCGTTTGCTTGGATTTGAAGTTCAGGTCAGCCGCTTCATGGGTTGGCCACCGGCTTTGGCCAGTGAACGCTGGATGCGGCGACTCGACCGGTTGGATGCATTAGGGCAGCGGTGGTGGCCGATTTTGGGTGGTGTTTATTTGATTGTGGCCACCAAGCGGGTGTCCGGTAGCCGTTGGCTCGACGGTCGTCGCTGGCGCACTGTACGATCGCCCGCTGCAACTGCTGTGCCCTTGGCCAGATCAGACTCTCCTATCAGCGGCCGGACGGCCTCGAAAGATATCTCTTGAATCACGTTGTTATCCATACCGATGGGGCTTGCAAGGGCAACCCTGGTCCTGGAGGCTGGGGCGTTCGCCTGCAATCTGGCCAGCATGTCCACGAACTCTTTGGCGGCGAATTGGGTACCACCAATAACCGCATGGAACTCACGGCCGTGATTGAAGGTCTCAAAGCGCTCAAGCGGCCTTGCCAAGTCACGCTTTATTTGGACAGCGAATACGTTCGCAAAGGCATCACCGAGTGGATCCACGGCTGGAAAGCCAAAGGCTGGCGTACCGCATCCAAGCAACCGGTCAAAAACGTCGAGTTGTGGCAAGCGTTGGACCATGTAGTGTCCAGTGCGGGACATCGAATTGAGTGGCGCTGGGTCAAAGGCCATGCGGGAGACTCCGGTAATGAAAGGGCCGACGCCTTGGCCAATCAAGGTGTGGACAAGGTTCTCCAACGCTGAACTCTCGGCGTGTAAACCTCCTGTAAAGACCTGAAAAAAACCGGTGTTTGGCTGCGAAGCCTGTCGTTTTCCCTCGCGGGAATCGGGCACAAGACTGTTACATTCGGAAACTGTTTGCGTCTTCAATGTAGCGGGATTTCTGCAATGGCTTATCAAAAGAAGTACGTGCTGATCGCAGTGATCGGTGTGTGTGTGGCGTCTGGTGTGGCTTGGTGGGCACAGCGCCCTTCTTCGGGTGATCAGCCGCCCAGTGTGGCGACAGCGCCAGCTGCAGCCAGGGCCCCAGCGGTGGAGGTCGCCAAAGTCACATCGATCACTTTGGTCGATGAAGCCCAGTCGGTGGGCAGTTTGCGGTCCCGCCAAGGCGTCATGCTCCGCCCGGAAGTGGCAGGGCGTGTGGCCAAAATCCTGTTCAACGATGGCCAGCGCGTGAGCAAAGGGCAGCTGCTGGTGCAACTGGATGATCAGCTGCAGGCCGCTCAGCTCTCGCAAGCCAAAGCCGAAATGTCGATTGCTGCCGCCAACCACAAGCGCAACCAAGAGTTGGTGGCTCAAAATTTCATCAGCAAACGTTCGCTTGATGAAAGTGCGGCCGCTTTGGAGGTCGCCCAGGCCAAATTGGATTTGGCGCAGGCGACCTTGCAGCGCCTGAAGATCATCGCTCCATTCAATGGCGTCACGGGTCTGCGCCAAATCAACGTGGGCGATTACCTCAAGGATGGCGCCGATGTGGTCAACATCGAAGACATCGATGCTGTGCTGGTGGACTTTCGCTTGCCTGAGCGTTTTCAGGCCAAAGTACGGGCAGGTCAGAGCGCACAGCTGACCTTGGATGCTTTGCCCGGGCGCTCATTTGCCGCTGTGGTGCAGGCTGTCGATCCATTGATTGATGCCAATGGACGTTCGGTGGGTGTGCGTGGCTGCATTGACAATCGCCAGCAGCAGTTGCGCCCTGGCATGTTTGCACGCGTCAATGCCGTGTTTGGTTCTCGACCCTCTGCCTTGGTCATTCCTGAAGAAGCCATCGTGCCGCAGGGCGGGCGCACTTTCGTGGTCAAGGTCATTCCCGGTGACAAACCCGAGACATTGATATCTCAGCGTGTGCCTGTCAAAGTGGGTTTGCGCCAACCTGGCAAAGTGGAAATTCTGGAAGGGCTGGAACTCGATGACACCGTGGTGGTCGCCGGTCATCAACGCTTGCAAAAAGACGGTACGCCCGTGCGCGTGGTGGACATGTCTCGTCCAGCCAGTGGCAAGCCTGTGGCAGGTGCTGCTGCCACCGCTTCAACGCCTGCAGTCGCAGCAGTCCCGCCTGCGCCTTCAGCGGGTTTGTCCCCAGCCGGTGTGGTGAACAACACGGGCAATCCGAATGTGGCCCGTGCAGCACCAGCGGCCAAGCCGCTGAGTGGCCCCAACCCTTGCTTGCGAGGTGCAGATGCAACTCGCTGAGACATCCATCCGCAGGCCCGTTCTGGCCGTCGTCATGTCGCTGCTGATCTTGCTGATCGGCGCGGTCAGTTTTGACCGTTTGTCGGTACGTGAATATCCCAAGATCGATGAGCCGACGGTCACTGTGAGTGTCAAATACCCAGGCGCCTCGGCCGAGGTGATTGAGACGCAAGTGTCCAAACCCCTCGAAGACTCGATTGCGGGGATTGACGCTGTGGATGTGATCACGTCCATCAGCCGTGCCGAGCAGTCGCAGATCACGGTCCGTTTTCGACTCGAAAAAGACGCTGACACGGCTGCCGCCGAAGTGCGTGACCGCACTTCACGCGTGCGCAACCGCTTGCCTCAAGCCATCGAAGAGCCGGTGATTGCCAAGGTCGAGGCCGATGCTTTCCCGGTGATTTGGCTCGCGTTTTCGAGCGACACGCTCAACCCCTTGCAGATCAACGACATGATCAACCGGGTGGTCAAACCCCGGTTGCAAACCGTCACAGGTGTGGCCGATGTGCGCATCTACGGTGAACGCAAATACGCCATGCGGGTCTGGTTGGAGCCCGAACGTCTGGCAGGCTACAAACTCACACCACAAGATGTGGAAGATGCGATCCGACGCAGCAATCTGGAGTTGCCCGCAGGACGCATTGAGTCGAGCAACCGCGAGTTCACGGTGACCTCGCAAACCGACCTCACGCGTCCGGCTCAGTTTGCCGACATCGTGCTCAAAACGGTCAATGGTTTTCCCGTCAAAATCAGGGATGTCGCCAAAGTGGAAGAGGCTGCAGCCGATGAACGCAGCGCAGTTCGTTTGGCCGGTCGCCATGCTGTAGCTGCAGGTGTGATTCGTCAGGCCACGGCCAATCCTCTGGAGTTGTCCAAAGGCGTGCGCGACATGATGCCGCGTTTGGAAGCTGACTTGCCCCCTGGCATCACCATCACGGTGGCCAACGACAACTCGGTGTTCATTGACCGCTCCATCAAGAGTGTGTTCAAGACCATCGTGGAAGCCGTGGTTTTGGTGGCCCTGGTGATCTTTGTTTTCTTGCGTACCGTTCGCGCATCGATCATCCCGATCATCACCATCCCGGTCAGCTTGATTGGCACCTTTGCCATGATGGCTTTGGCGGGTTTCACCATCAACACCTTGACACTGCTGGCGCTGGTGCTGGCGATTGGTCTGGTGGTGGATGATGCGATCGTGGTTCTGGAGAACATTTACCGTCACATTGAGGAAGGCTTGGACCCATTTTCGGCTGCCATCAAGGGCTCCCGTGAAATTGGCTTTGCGGTGGTCGCGATGACCATGACCTTGGCTGCGGTGTTCGCGCCTTTGGCCTTTACGCCCGGTCGTACAGGCAAACTTTTCACGGAGTTTGCGCTGGCCTTGGCCGGCTCTGTGATCGTCTCCGGCTTTGTGGCCTTGACGCTGTCACCCATGATGAGTTCTAAGTTGCTCAAGCATAACCCCAACCCGGGCTGGTTTGACCGCACGATGGAGCGCTTGTTGACGGCTTTGTCAGATGCTTATGAGCGCTTGTTGAGCTGGGTCTTGCGCAAAGCGCGTTGGCTGGTGCTGTTGATCATGGTGGGCAGTGGCGTGGCAATTGCGCTGGTTTATCCCAGCATGAAGCAAGAGTTGGCCCCGATGGAAGATCGCGGCACTTTGTTGGCCACCGTCACAGCGCCAGATGGCTCGACCCTGGATTACACCGACCGCTATGCCAAAGTGTTGGAGCGCATGGGCGAGGCCTACCCTGAATTTGACCGCATTTTTGCCAACATTGGTAACCCCACAGTGGCCCAAGGATCGGTCATTTACCGTGCTGTTGATTGGGAAAAACGCCAGCGCACCACACTGGAAATTGCCCGTGAGTTGGGCCCGAAATTCAATGGTTTGCCCGGTGTGAACGCGTTTGCCATCACCCCGCCATCGTTGGGGCAAGGCTTTCGTGAGCGCCCCGTCAATTTTGTGATCCAAACTTCGGACAGTTACCAGAACTTGAATGCGGTGACGCGCGAAATTCTGGATGAAATTGCCAAGAACCCCGGCATCGTTGCGCCCGATGTTGATTTGCGCTTGAACAAGCCTGAATTGCGCATCGAAGTCGACCGCGCCAAAGCGGCCGAATTGGGGGTCGGTGTGGATGCTGTGGCCAAAGCATTGGAGACCATGCTGGGCGGGCGCGTGGTCACCCGTTATAAGCGGGATGCCGAGCAGTACGATGTGATCGTGCAAACACAGGCCTCTGGCCGCAACACGCCAGACGATGTGGAAAGCATTTACATCCGGGGACGTAACGACGCGATGATTCCGTTGTCAGCCCTCGTGAAAATCCGTGAAAGTGTTTCTCCCCGTGAGTTGAACCACTTTGGTCAGCGCCGATCGGTGTCGATCACCGCCAACTTGTCGCCGGACTATTCATTGGGTGAGGCCCTCCAGTTTCTCGATGCCACCGCAGCCAAAGTGCTCAAGCCGGGATACACCACCGAGCTCAATGGCACCTCGCGCGAATTTCGCAATTCCCAAGGTGCCTTGGTGATCGTTTTTGTGTTGGCGCTGTTCTTCATCTTTTTGGTGCTGGCCGCGCAGTTTGAGAGCTTCATCGACCCTTTCATCATCATGTTGTCGGTGCCGCTGTCCATGATCGGTGCCTTACTGGCGCTCAAATGGACGGGGGGCTCACTGAATGTGTACTCACAGATTGGCTTGATCACCTTGGTCGGTTTGATCACCAAGCACGGCATTTTGATTGTCGAGTTCACCAACCAATTGCGTGAACAAGGCGTGGAGACCATGCAGGCCTTGGTCAAAGCCAGTGGCCAACGTCTGCGTCCGATCCTGATGACCACGGGTGCCATGGTGTTGGGTGCTGTGCCCCTGGCCTTGGCCAAAGGGGCTGGCGCTGAAAGCCGCACGCAAATCGGCTGGGTCATTGTGGGCGGCATGAGTTTGGGCACATTGCTGACCATCTTTGTGGTGCCCACCATGTACTCGCTGTTGGCCCGCAAGAGCGTGCCTGGCCCGAACAAGGCGCTTGCGCTGGAGGAGCCTGCGACAGGCGCGCATTGAGCCGAACCGATGGAGGTTTCAAATCCAAAGGGGCTGAAGAAATTCAGCCCCTTTTTTGTGGCGCGGCGGTCGTCAGAGGTGCCCGTCAAACATCATCACATCTACCGCATCACCCACGGCCACGTTGCCTTGGCTGTGGCCCAGCACGATCAGACCGTTGGCTTGCACCATGGAGCTGAGCACGCCCGAGCCCTGATTGCCGGTGATGCTGACTTGCAACTCGCCTGTCGCGTTGGTGCTGACGATGCCGCGCTGGTATTCGGTGCGGCCGGGTTTCTTGCGCAGGGCTTCTGTGCTTTTGGCTTTGAGCAAGGGCAGCGGCGGCGCTTGCCAGCCCATGAGTTGCTGCAGGGCGGGGCGCACAAAGGCAGCGAAGGTGACCATGACGGCCACCGGGTTGCCGGGCAAGCCAAACAGCACGGCCGAGCGCTCACCTTGCGTGATGCGGCCCACGGCCATGGGGCGGCCGGGGCGCATGGCGATGCGCCAAAACGCCACATCGCCCAGTTTTTTCATCATGGCCTTGGTGTGGTCGGCCTCGCCCACGCTCACACCGCCGCTGGTGATGACCGCATCGGCTTGCGCTGCGGCATCTCTGAAAGCCTGTTCCAGCGCGGCAGGCTCGTCGCGCACCACGCCCATGTCGATCAGCTCGCAGCCGAGCGATTGCACCATGCCGGCCACGGTGTAGCGGTTGCTGTCGTACACCGCGCCTTCGCGGGGGGCTTCACCCAGACTCAAAATCTCGTCGCCGGTTGAAAAATAGGCCACTTTGGGCCTGCGCCACACCGTGACGGTGGGCAAGCCCAGGCTGGCCAGCAGGCCGCAGGCGGCGGGAGTCAATTTCGCCCCGGCCGACAAGGCGGCTTGGCCCGCCATCAGGTCTTCGCCCAACAGACGGCGGTTGTCACCTGACTGCAGCAGTCCAGAGGGAATCTGCACCGTGTCGCCCTCGGTTTTCACCAACTCTTGCGGGGCCACCGTGT
>JACCDH011608920.1_pt1 | contig 26033 bp, 33 predicted proteins | sample 7442481 | NCBI WGS metagenome assembly JACCDH01 (sample SAMN15323433, study PRJNA562643) | freshwater metagenome | isolation source: river surface water | place: USA:Blue River Watershed | collected 2017-08-15 | reverse complement strand
CAGTTCCCCGACTGGAAGGTATGGGTCTTGGGCGTCGTGCCGGTGGTCGTTGGTCCCCCGAAGGCAGCCTTCAGCCAGAGGCCGAAGTTCTCGACATCGATCGGTAGCACGACATCGCCATCCGCCGTGACCGCATCCTTGATCGGAGCCAGCGGGTCGCGCCCCTGGCCCAATAGTTCCGAGGCAATCAAGGGCTGTTCGGAGCCGAGTGTGGTGCTGGCGAAGGGCACCGTCCGGAACCCTGCGGTCGGCGCTGTCCCGTAAACCGTCTCGAACGCAAGCGCCATTTGCGCCCGCGCCCCATGGGCTCGTGCCATTGTATTCTCCTATCGCGATTGAGGGTCAGGCCAGCGGGTTGGCTGTTGAATAGTGCAACGTGATCGGAATGATCCCAGCCTTCAGAGACGCAGCCCCTTCAATGGCGAGATCGACAGGCTCGGGCGCATCGGGTTCAACCCAGTCGCATAGCCCCCGGAGCGTCTGGTCGGCAGCCAGCACTGCCCCAACCTGTGCTGCAAGCGCATCGAACAGACCATCCCGTGCTGAGGCGCTTTGCACGATCATCTCAAGCTCCGCCTTGTGCTGGTAATGATACATGAGCGGCGACAGCGTCACGCTCGGCTCGCCCGGGTTGCCGTCGCGTAAGATCATCAGCCCTGCGGGTGGGATGCGTTCAGGTAAGACCTCGCCGCGCAGAACCGGCACATGCGGGATCGTGCGCAACAGATCCGCCAAGGCGGTGAGGATGGTTTCGCGGGGGGTGGGCATGATTGAACTAATCCGGTTAGGTTATCTTTAGCCAATTCTTGGGGGGCACCTTGTCCATTTCGAATCCAATCATCCGACACTGGTCGCAACTTAACGGCAGCGTTCATCCCTTGGACGAATCCGTGCTTGCGGCAAACAAACACTGCTTTAACTTGGACTACCCACCGCCCGCGTTTATAGGTGACATCATCAACGCGCCCGTTATCTTGCTTGATGCAAATGGTGGTTATGATCCTGTCGTGACGCCAACCGAATTTGCAGATCTTGGCTCTACCGACCGCTTTCTTGACCTTCTCCGAAACCCGCGTGCCTTACACCCGGGGCTGATCGCTCCGTACTACGGTGCGCGAAATTTTGCAGAACTGATCGCGGCAGGGGAACTCGCCCTAGTTAACGCAGTCGCATACCGATCCAGATCGATATCTCGCGAACCTGACAACCGCCGCGTGGCAGAACTGCTTCCATCCACTGTGATTCATCGCGCTTGGTTGCGAGATGTTATCATTCCGGCAGCTTCCCGAGGGGAGCGTCTGGTTATTGCCCATCGAACAAGGCTCTGGCGTATCAAGCGGTCGGAGCCGAATATAACTGGTGTGGTATTCACAACTAACCCAGTCTCGGCAGATATGAGCCGTGCAACACTGGCAGAAATCCGCGCTTTTCTCGACCAACGAGTTTAAGCTGGTCAAAATGATTGAAGCCCGATCAATAGGTGATCAGCGGGTCTCCAGCCAATTCACCACGATCAGCCCCGGTATCGCTGCCTGCGCCCGTTCGGCGTCCCGCGCCAGAGACAGCCGTTTGGCGAGTTTCACCTGGGGCACCAAGAGGAAAATCGGCACAGTGCTCTGGCCGCGCCCGGTCTTGGACCGTGATGCCACGCCCAGCCCACGGCTATTCAGCCGCCCATCAGCCACGAGCAAGCTTGGACCGTTTCGCCGATAGACAAAGCGCAGGCGCAGACCACGCCGCCTTTCCCATTCGCCGGGCGTGAGCGCCTTGCCGCGCGTGCCCTTACCGGCCGCTGGCGTTGGGATGGCAAGCCAGAAGCCGTCTTTCGACCTAATCAAGGGTCCCGTGTCATGCGCGCCGATGATCACCGGCGCGTTTGACCAAATTAAGGCCGCTGCATTCAGGCTTGGCCGACCTTTCGGATAGTCTTGCGAGCGAATGGTCCGCGCCAACCGCGTCCCGAGCCCGACGCCCGTGATCTGCCCGCGCCAATCAGTCTTGAGACTGAGGGCTGCGCCACGAACAGCATCTGAGACGGCTTTTTCCCCTGCGAGGAACTCGGCCCGCATGTCGGCCGCAATACTACTGGAGATCTCAAGGCGAAGTTTCACGCTGGTGCCGCCTCAATGGTCCAGATCAGGCGATCCCGATCCCGGATTGGCTCACCCTGGATCAGGAAGGTCTCATCCCCGATGAGGATCTGCTCGTCTGGGCGGGGCGCGGGAAGCTGAGAGACGCGCACATCGAAGCGCATGGTCTCTGACACCAGACGCGCGGCCCCAAATGTGGTCACATCATCATTACGACGCATGATGACGCGGATCCGGGTGAACTGCCCTTCGCTGTCACGATGCCAGGCCTCGTGGGCGAGGTTCGGATCAGCGAAGAGCAGATCAAGGGCCAGGGCAAAGGCCGTCATGTCTCAGCGGCCTCAGTTCGAGCTGAAGATCCGGATGGCCAGCCGCGGGCGCTTGTTGACCGGCAAGATCGAAGCCTCGGTCATGAGATCGATCCAGCGCCCCTTGGTGTCCATCATCTGCCGCGCGTAAAGCGGCAGACCCACGGTGTTGGCCGTCTCCAGCAAGTTGGCCGGCCCGCCATAGGTGGTGAAGGTGTCGAAGGTCCCAAGCGGGAAGGCGATGCCCTCGCCCGCGGGGATCAGGCGTTCCGAGGTGCCGTTCGAAAGCGTGACCGAGCCGTTGTATTCCTCGAACAGGATACCTGCGAATGGAAAGGCGCGCCGCATGTCCTCGCGCAGGGGCTGGCCGCCGGTGGCGGAGAAGAACTTGTAGGCTTCCTCGGTCTTGGGGTGGCTGATCAGCTTGTCGAAGAATTCGGAACTGACGAGTGCATGCGCCGTGGTCATGGTCTCGCCCAGAAGGCTGTCCTCGATCCCGCGCAGGACCGTCCTGACCTTGCCCTGCACATTCGTTCCGGCCGTGCCAAAGACGAAGTCGACCGAGATCTGCTCGAGGCCAAACTCAGTGAAGTAGTTGTAGAGTGTGGTGCCCGCGCCGTCCTTCACGATGCCGCGGAGCGCGTTCATCTCCATGTATTCGCGGGTCTGGGCATGCTTGCGGCGCATCAACGTCAGCTTGCGGTTCATCACCTCGACAAGCGGGTCGGCTGCGTCCGACAGGCCCAGCGCGGGCATGCCCTGGATATCGGCGGGCAGGATCACATCGTCATGCGGGATCCAAGGGAGAGCGAAGCTGCGCATCGAGCGCTGCTCGCGCGTGCCGACAGTGGCAGGCGCGCCTAGCGGGACCGAGGGCAGCAGGCTCAAGACGCCTTGGCGCTGTTCGATCACGATCGAACGCTGGGTGACGCCTTCAAAGCGGAAGAGGCCGATCTGGCCGAGACGGGTGTAGAGGTTGGGCAGGATGTTGATGGCCTGCGTCATCTCGGCGAGCGAATAGCCGCCCGCGTCAAACGGGTTGCGGGTGATGGTCATGGGGAACTCCGGGGAAAGGGGTGATGCGCAGCTGCGCGAGTGGGATCAGGGGCCGATCAATCGGATCAGGCGGCGTCGCGTGGGACGATGCCGATCGCTGTCAGCTGGGCGTGCTTGGCGGCCTTCTTGGCTGCGTCATCAACACTGGCGTCGAACACGAGCGCGGCTTTTGAGACGATGGCGGGGCCGCGCAGGACGACGATGCCGGTCGTATCAGCCGCTGTCGCGTCCACGTCGTAAAGCAGGACAGCGGCCGCGTTCTGCGCGCCGTCGGTACCAGTGGCGGTGCTGAGCTTCATCTTGCCGCTGGCGGTGATGCGACCAAGAACAGCGCCAACGGCGTAGCTGGTGCCGGCCAGCAGCGTGACGGTCTCGCGGGTGAAGTTGTGGTTCAGCTCGTATTTTAGGACGTCGCCCATCGTGGGCGGTTGGGTCAGCACGGACATGGGCAATCTCCGAAGATGTGGGGGTCAAAAAGAAATCCCCCGCCGGGGAGGAGCGGCGGGGGATCAGGTGGGCGGTGCAGAAATCAGGAAAAGCGGCTCAGCCCCTGGTGCCCGCCGAAGCAGCCTTCTTTGCGGCCGCCACAATCGGACTTTCCGCGGATTTTGGCAGGACGGGCGAAGGTGGGGCCGCGACGATGTCGCGCGCATCTGCCGCTGCGGCGGCCCGCTGCAGGACAAGCTTGCGCAGGGCCTCCGGGGCCGTGCCCTGGCGGAGCGCCTTCGCCGCGTCAATCGCGATGCCGAGCCGGCCTGCTTGCGCTGCGATTTCCGCGATCTCCGCTGCCGACTCTCGCAACTGTGCCGAGAGCTCTGCGAGATTGCTGGGCGCTGGGGCAACAGCCTCTGGTGGCTGCGATGCTGCCGAGGCCTGGGTTGACGTGGATGATGGCGCAATGGCGGCATTGGTTTCGCCCTCTGCAGTGTCCGTCACATCAGCGTCGGTGTCCTGCGGGCTGTCGTCGGGCTGGTTCTCTTGGGCCATGAGTGCCTCCTGTTTGGGCTGAGGAAGGGATGCGCGTCGCGCGCGGAAGGATGAAAGTGGTGGGGGGCTGGACAGCATCTGGCGAAAGCCGGCAAAGCCGCGCGCCAGATCTGTGACTTCATCGGCGAGGCCTGCGGCGACGGCATCCGTCCCGCGATAGGTCGCGGCCTCGGTCACCAGCGCCGCTTCCTGGCTCAGCCGACCGGCCCGACCAGCGGCGACAGTCTCGGCGAAGAGGAACCGCAGCACATCAATCTCGCGCTGGATGTCATCGCGGACTACTTCGGGGAGCGGCTCATAGGGATTGCCTTCGACCTTATGCTGACCCGAGTGGATCAGCGTCACACGCACCCCGTCCTGATCCAATTGGCCGCTGAGGTCGGCATGCATGACCACGACGCCGATGCTGCCCACGGCACCGGTGCGCGGCAGGAGGATGCGGTCGGCCTGGGAAGCCAGAGCATAGCCTGCCGAAAAGGCGTGTTCTGCCACGAAGGCCCAGACTGGCTTGTTAGCTCGGACGGCGCGGATCTGATCTGCCAGGTCAAAGACACCCGCCACTTCACCGCCAAAGCTGTCGATTTCCAATGCAAGGCCGCGCACGCTGGGATCCTTGGCCGCTGCCTCGATCTGCGCCGCGATCCCTTCATAACTGGTCTGGCCCGAGGATTGTCCGATCCAGGATCCGCGATGAATCAGCACACCCGAAATCTCGATCACGGCGACCCCATCGACGATCGGGTAGGGAACGTCGCCATGGTGTTGCATGCGTTCAGTGAGGTTTCCACCTAAGATGCTGGCGCGTGCAGGAAGAACAGTTTTGCCCTCTGGTGTGTCGACGCCATCAGCCAGTTCGACCTGCCGTCCCAGGATGCGCGGCCCAAGCCCCGACAGGAACGCCATGGCCTTGGACGGTTCGACCAGCAGCGGCGTATTGAAGGCTCGCGCGGCAATTCGTGCGTGGAGCATCAGGGTTTGTCCTCATCAGCGCGCGGGAGATCTTCCGCGTCATCGGCTTCATCCTCGGTCTCTGGTTGGTCTCCCTCGGCCAGTACGGCCTGAACGCCTTGCGCGGGCGATCCCGGCCGACGGAAATCGAGGCCCAGCGCGCGCTCGCGGTCCCGTTCAGCGGCAATCTCACGATCGACCTGCTCGGCGTCGTAGCCGCGCTCGGCGATGGCTTGAGTGCGGGATTTTAGCCCGGCCTCGATCTGGGCGATCTCGGCATTGGCGTCTTTCAGCGGATCGACCCAGTCCCATTTCGTGGGGAGCCAGTCGGCGGCCAGCATGCGCGGGCGGTCTGCTTCATAGCCGGGCAGGGGTAGCGCGCCGGACAGCACCGCCAGATCAAGCCAGCGCGCGTAGACCGGGCGGCAGAGCTGATAGACCATCACCGAATGCTGCCAAGCCGAGACGCGGCGGCGGAATTCGATCAGCGCAAGGCGCGAGTTCGAGAAGTTCCCCTTCACCATGTCATTGGCGAGGTAGGGGTAGGGGATGCCAAGTGCTGCCGAGATCTGCAGCAGCGTCCTGTACTGGAACGGCTCATAGGTTGCCCCGCTATCAGCTGGTTGGCCCACGGTCACATCCTCACCTGGATCCAGCCGGACGATCTGGCCCGGACTGATCTCGACGCCTGACGGCACCTCTTCGTCGTCCAAGGGCGCCAGTGGGTTCTCCGGGGCAGGCGAGGTGACGAACATCGCATACATCGCCGCGACCTTTTTTCGGTCGAGTTCGGCATCGTCATATTGATCGAGCAGGAAGAGCTTCACGATCGCCGGGGCGAGTTTCGACACACCGCGCAGTTGTCCGCCCTCGACTGGGTCAATGACGTGGATCACCTCCGAGGCGGGAACGCGCACAATCTCACCCGAGAGACCCGGATCGGTGCTGTCGCCCGGATGGCGACGGAAGAAGTGATAGGCCACACGCCGCCCGATCCGGTCGAACTCGATCCCCTGGCGGATCGCGTTGCCGTTGCGCGCCACGCCGGTTTCATGCAGCGGCAGCATTTCCGAGGGCAGCATCTGGAGTTGGAGCGGTACCGTGAGGCCATCCTCGACCCGCCGCGGCCTGATCCGAACAAAGACTTCACCTGCCAGGAACACCTCACGCGCGGCGCGGCGCTGCAATCCGTAGAAATCTGTCAGTCCCTCGGCATCCGCCTCATCGGTCCAGGCGAGCCAAAGCCGCTGCAGCTCTTCTTTCCGGGCGGCATCGGCCAGTTTCGAGATCGGTTTGATGCCGTCGCCCACGGTATTGGCCGCCCAGCTTTCGACCGCATTCACGGCATAACCGTTGTTGCGCACCAGCCAGCGCGCGCGGGCGGTGATGTCAGGCCCGGATGCCGCGATCAGCGCGTTGACATGTGCGCGCGTGGCCTGGAACCCGCGCAGGCGTCGGTGGTGCTGTCCCGCATCGAAGCCGCCAATGAAGGCGCCTAAGCGCTGCCGCCAGTTCATCACAGATCCTTCACGGCAAAGGGGCGGAGCACGCGCCCAGCGCCGCGTTCGAGTTTGGCGATACGCCGTTCGACGTCGCCTATGGCTGCGGCGAGCTCGGCATCGGTGCCGTAATTCACGGTCTTGCCGTCATAGCTGACCGAGCGTGTACCGCTGTAGCGCGCGGACAGCAGCGTGCTGTGGCGAAGCTTCAACTCGTCGAGGGTCATTTGTCATTCCATGTATTTAGGCGTGCTGATCTTCCAGCCGCGCCGCCGGGGCGTAGCAATCCGCCCCGCCCGAGGTTCGCTCGGTTTCTCGGGCTCAGTACCCTGAGCTTTGACAGTCGTTTCTACGCCGGCCTGTTTCTCCAACTGACGCCACATCCGTTCGTCAAAGCGGTCGGCGCCGAGGATCCACGCGGCGGCCCGCGCATAGACCCGTGCGTCCAGCGCTTCGTTCCTCTCGCGCATCTTTTGCCATTCCTGGCGGGCGTAGCCGCGTCGGTCGCGGATGGTGACCAGCTGTTCGGCCACCAGTTGCTTGAGCCATTCGCTGTCCGCCCAATCGGGCAGGTGGATCGTGCCCGCCGGTATCAGCGCCTCTGGCTCGGACGTCCGCTCTATCCGCAGATAGCGATACGTTTCCGCCTTGAAGGTGGCTGTAGCCACCGTCCAGAGCCGCGCCCCACGCTTGAGCTTCCGCCCATTCACGGTCGCATCGACAAAGGTAGGCCCCGACACCGGCGTCGCGCGGTTGAACCCTTCGAGACCTTTGACGGGCGCGACCTGCGATATCCCCTGCGGCCGCGCCCAGGCGTAGACCGCAGCGGTTTCATACCCGGTGTCGATGGCCAGCTTGGCAAGCGGCATAACCGCGCCGTTCTCATGCACCCAGGTTTGACCGAGCAGCTCTGTCAGCGCTTGCCAGCAAGCGGGATCACCAGGGCCGCCCGGAATGACGATGTGATCGACCAGCCAGCTCTCCAGACCTCGACCCCAGGCCCAGACGTCGACCTCGATCCGGTCCTTTTGGACGTCCGCCCCTGCGGTCAGGAACAACCCACACATCGGAACTTGCGCCGCATAGGCCTCGCGCCGATCCGCCAGCCGCTGCCATTCGGGCGCATCGCCACTCTCGACCCAAGTCTCGCCAAGGAGCGTGTTCCGCGCCGCGCGCAGCATTTCGTCCGAACCCTGCGCCGCCAACCAGTCTCGCGCGATCTGTTCCCAGCTTTTCCAGCCGATCGGCGAATAAAGTGCCGAGAGATGGAACCCAATCGCATTTGGATCGGCACTGGTCGCCGTTGCACGCCATTCGCCGCGTGCCAGCATGTCCGTCTTGTGGTGCTCCGCGATAGGGCGCTCGCATCCCTCGCAGGCGTAGGCTGCGGTTTCCGGCTTTCCTTTCGCCCAGCGCAGCCTCTCGAATTGCAACCACTGCCTATGGCCGCAATGCGGGCAGGGCACGAAATACCGCCGCTGGTCGCTGGCCTCGAACTCGCGCTCGATCCGGCTCAGCCCCCGGATCGTAGGCGTCGATACCATGAACACCTTGCGCCGATGCGCGAAGGTTGTGGTGCGCGCCTCTGCCAGCGTGACTGGGTCGCCCTCCTCGTCGGCCGAGGCCGGATAGGCATCGACCTCGTCCAGAAACACATAGCGCGCCGGCATCGATCGCAGGCCGGTGGCCGAATTGGCACCCGTCAGCACCAGAATGCCGCCGGGGAACTCCTTCGACAGCATCGAATTGCCCGCATCCCGCGAGCGCGCCGGCTGAACGCGTTCTTTCAGCGCCGGGCTGTCCTCGATCAGCGGATCGATCCGACCGCGCGAGGTGCGCTTGGCCATCTCCACGGTTGGCAGCACCGCCAGCATGGGGCCGGGCGCGTGATGGATCACGAAGCCGATCCAGTTATTGCCCGCTTCCGTGGCCCCGACCTGCGCGGCCTTCATGAAGCTGATGCGCTGCGCCGGGTGCCTCGGGCTTAGCGCATCCATGATCTCGCGCAGATAAGGGGCACGGGCCGTGCGATATCGACCAGGTTCTGCTGCCGCGCGCGACGACAGCCAGCGATGCTTGTCTGCCCACTCTGAAACCGTGAGGTCGGCGTCCGGTCGCATTCCCCGCCGCCAGGCGCGCAGGACGTCCTGGGCACCGTCAAACCCGAGATCGAGGCCTTCGGTCAGGTCGTGGTCATCTTCCCCTTCCCTGTCATGCAAGCGAGACCCTGAGGTCGGCCAGGGCGTCGAGCTGCTCTCGGACATGGGTTTCCAGCACCCTCTGTAAGATCGCAGTCTCGATCGTCACGGGTCTGCCCGATGCCTTCTCCATCTCTGCGGATAACTGCGCGGCCATGAGTGCTGCCACGCGGGTGGGCCAGGTGACCCAGGTGTCGCGCTCCTGGCGCGCGAGGCGAAACACCAGCGTCTCGGCGCGCGCACGGTCTACCAGTACGCCCTTCTTCTTCTGGATCGAGAGCTGGCGTTCCTGCGCCTGGTAAACGGTCAGCGCCGTGCGGGCCTTGATATAGGACGTGTTGTCGCCGGGGCCGGAGACGGCACTGGGAGCCATCGTTGGGCTCTCACCACCCGCGCCAAGCCCGCCCCGTGACCGTATCTGCTGGTCTGGATCGGTCATGCTGCCGCGCCGCGCGTCCGAGGCGGCGGCATTAATCGACCCATCTGCGAAGAGCACCAGCCGTCCGGTCTTGCGCGCCTTTTGGACCGCCCCGCGCGAGAGGCCCGCGTGCTCGGCATACGCGCGTTCGGACAAACCTTCCATGGTGTTTAGATTGGCCTCAACATATTGGAAATAAACAGTAAAAACGATCTATTTGAGTTGATTACACTCCCCGATAGAGCGATTCATGGGTCCAGAAAGCGGGTGCATCGTACCGTGTAAATACCGATCGGAGAGAGCCATGCGGGCACAGGAGAAGATGGGTCACAGCTCGATGAGTGAAGGGTGGAGGGAACACACCAGCCCCGCCCAGGAACGGGTGAACTGGGTGATGGACGAAGTGATGTCGGGGCGGATGAGCCAGGCCGACGGGATGGTCCAGATGGCCCGCGCCCAAGAGATGATGCGCGAGGAAGCCCGCGCGCGAACCACACACCCCGAACACCGCTGGGAGGACTGACCATGGCACGCCGCAAGCCCGCTGATCCCAAGGCCACCCGCGATGCTGAGCTTCTTGCGATCGCCCAGCGCCAGTTCCGCATCGAGACGCTGGAGACCCAGAACTGGGACCGGCTGGATTTCCACGATGTCGCCGTCTGGTCCATCCGCGCGGCGCTCGAGGAAGCCTTTGAGGCTGGACGTCGCGCAGGCGCATCGGAAACCCAACACTGAAAGGATCTGACCATGACTGCCATCACCACCATCCGTATCGATCACGCTGCCCTGCCAAACCACTTTGATCGCTCGCGCCCCGACGCGGTTGCCGAGGTCATCGAGGCCGAGCTGCGCGACGCAGGGATCATGGCCGCGGCCTCTGACGTGATTTCGCACATCAAGATCGAACTGCCGACCACCCAGCTTGCCGCCGCTAGCACCCTGCTGGCGTGCCTCCAGCTGATCTGAGGGCGCGACGATGAGCACACGCGCGCAGATCGCCATTCAAATTTGTCCCGAGGAATGGGCCCACACCTACGTCCACTTTGACGGTTATCCGTCCCACATGCTGCCCGCGCTGGCCCCATGGACGCCCGAGCAGATCCTCGCCGCCCGCGAAATCCGGCAGGTCCGGGCTGATGCGCTGGACTGTTTTGATCCGCCCCGAGCGCCCCGCATCCTGCCGCGCCCAACTTGCGAACTGTCCCATCTCTACGTCTGGCAGGACGGTAGATGGGTCGACGCGACGGCCTCTGCGGATTGATCATAAAGCAAGGTTATTACTCTGATTTTGCTACGTTAATCGGCCAGTCAGAGCGAATGTGATCGCACCAAAACGATGCAACTCACCTGAAAGGCCAAAGCCATGACCGACGCCACCGCCACCTTGATCGCCGACTTCCGCGCCGCCGCAGAAGAGATCGAAGCCCGCCTCGCGCCCAGCGCCTGCGCCACGATCGCCTCGCACAACTGGATCGTCATCGACGACTTCGGACCCCTGACATTCACGCTCGCGCCTGAGGGCAAGAAACACCGCGCCACCTGCACGGGTCATGGCAGCGCCCACAAGGTCAACCGCTTCACGAAGGCTGAAGCCAAGCGCCTTGCTCGCGCCTGCAACGCCCGCGCCGCCTTCTGGGCGGACGCCGCGCGCGAAGAGGCCGCCACGCTCCGCAACCTCATCGCCGCGCTCAAAGCTCTCAGCGCCGCCTGAGCCTTAACCGGCGGGGCCCAGCGCCCCGCCAGCCCCATCACGAGGTTCCCGACAATGACCACGCAGCCCTGCCTTCCCAGCCGCAACGAGGATTACGGCTTCTTCCGCACCCTGACTGTCTGCCCAGAGCGCGACCGCCGCAGCGCGGAGGTCTGGAACCTCGCTTCGCGGATGATCGCCGAAGCCATCCAAGCTGACAGCGAAGACGAGATGATCGGCATCCGCGACTTTCTCGACAGCAACATGGGGCGCCACTTCGCCGACGATGTCGTCGGCAACATGACCGGCTGCAACATCGGGCTCGAACCCGCCATCGCCGCTGCGATCCGCCGCTGGCAGGGTTGGCGCATCGACCGCAAGACCGAGCGCGAGCACGGCATCCCATCTGGGCTGCCGTATCTGACGGGCTGGGCGCAGCACTTCGCCGTCACCGCCGCGATGGCCGAGAGCGACTGACCCATTCCTGACACTCCCATCACGACAGGAGGCCGAGATGCCCAAACTCACCGACACCCAGACAATCATCCTCAGCCGCGCGGCCACGCGCCCCGATAATCTCGCGTTGCCGCTGCCCGAAGGGCTGGCTGGCGCAGCCGCGAAGATGGCGGTCGCCAAGATGATCGAACGCGGTTGGCTCGAAGAGGTCGAGGCCAATCTGCGTCGTGGCGAGCCCCTCTGGCGCGAGACCGGTGACGGTCATGGCACCACGCTGATCGCCACAGAAGCTGGCCTCGCCGTGATCGGCATCGAGCCCGTCGTCGCGACGACCATGACCAATTTGCGCAAGGCAAAGCTGGAGTTGGTCTCGGCGCCGAAAAACGCTGCCGAAACACCAGCGGACCCTGGCATTCCGAAGCCTGTTGTCATCCGCGCAGGCACCAAGCAGGCGGCGATCATCGCGCTCCTGCAGCGACCCGAAGGCGCCTCTATCTCCGAAATTTCCAACATGACCGGATGGGCGCCGCATTCAGCACGCGGCATGATCGCTGGTGCCCTAAAGAAGAGGCTCGGTCTGCAGATCAGCACCAGTTCCCAAGACAAGCGTGGACGGGTTTATCACATTTGCGACTCAAGATGATGTGGCTGAAGTCACTGCTCTGTCTAAATGTCGTTATGCCCTTGCGAATCGCAGCGTTGAAGCCGACAAACGAGCAAGGTTGACCGCCTGTCGACCTGTAGCTTTTGCGGTTGCCGACCGCGAACATGCCTCAACTTTCAGGGTCAGCTTCGGCTGTCCCTTTTTTCATTTGCCGGTCCAGCGTTCAAACGCGCGCCGCAGGGCATAGCTGCGCATTAGCGAGATCCCTGTGAACAAAGAGCCGATGGCAAGGTTCTCACCAAAGCTGGGGTGAATGCCAAACCATGGGAACACCAGGATTTGCGTGACCACCGCCAGCACATAGCCTACCGCGACATTGGTGAAGGCCTCGATCAGCGACAGCCGGCGCGATTGGGTCATGCAGCCAATCGCTGTGACTTGAGGGTTGCAAAGGTCTCGCCGCTGTCCAGCAAGACTGCCTCCTCGCCTGTGAAAGCCTGCCAGCGCTCGATGGCCACATCTACGTAGACCGGGTTCAGCTCCACCCCGTAACACAGGCGGCCAGTTGTCTCGGCTGCGATCAGCGTGGTGCCAGAACCCATGAAGGGCTCATAGACTGCCTGACCGGGGCTTGAGTTGTTCAAGATCGGGCGGCGCATGCATTCGACGGGTTTCTGTGTCCCGTGCACTGTGGCTGCATCCTGGTCCTTGTTGGCAATCTGCCAGAGCGTGGTCTGTTTGCGATCACCCGCCCAGTGGCCCTTACCCTTGGCCCGCACCGCATACCAGCAGGGCTCGTGCTGCCAGTGATAATCCCCGCGGCTGAGGACCAGCCGGTCCTTTGCCCAAATGATCTGCGACCGGATCGCGAAGCCGGCGGCGATCAGGCTGTCCGCAACCGTGGCCGCGTGTAAGGCGCCATGCCAGATATAGGCGACATCACCGGGAAAGAGCGACCAGGCCTCGCGCCAGTCCGCGCGGTCGTCGTTCAACACCTTGCCCGTGCGTTTCGTCTTTGCAGCTCCGGCTTGGTTGCGCCAGCTGGGATCATATTCCACCCCATAGGGTGGGTCAGTCACCATCAGGAGCGGCTTCACGCCGCCCAAGAGACGCCCGACGACGTCGGCGCTGGTGCTGTCGCCGCAGATAAGCCGATGCGAACCCAGTTGCCAGAGGTCACCCGCCACCGACACCGGGGTAACCGGGGGCTCGGGGATGTCGTCCTCGCCTTCTGTCGAACCGTTGTCTACTTCATCGACGCCCTGCGCTGCCCTTAACAAACCGTCGAGAAACTCGGGCGAAAATCCCAGCAGGTCCGTGTCAAAGCCCAGCGCCTGCAGGCAGATCACTTCCAGACCCAGATTGAGCTCATCCCACTCCGCCATATCTGCGACGCTGTTGTCCGACAGGCGCAGAGCGCGGCGATGATCCTCATCGAGATGCGACAGCCGCAGGACAGGGATCTTGCTCAGGCCAAGCTGCGTCGCCGCCATGATGCGGCCGTGGCCAGCGATCAACTCACCGTCGTCTGAGATCAGGCATGGCATGGTCCAGCCGAACTTGACCATGTTGGCCGCCAAGACCGCGATCTGATTGTCGCTGTGTAAGCGCGCATTGCGGGCATAGGGCCGCAAGCGTTCGATCGGCCAGAGTTCAATCTGGCTCGGCATGAATGGGAGATCCATAGGGCAGGGCTCGCATGGGCGTGCGCAGTGTCCTGCGGCCGCCCGCAGGCGCCAGGATTTGCGATCCGCGATGTCAGGAAAACGAAACGCCCGCGAGGGTCTCCTCCGGGCGCAATTCTTCGATGATCAAGGGGTACGTCAATGGGGGCAGCTTTGTCAAACGGTTTTTTGACGTTGAATCAATGCCTTCTGGGCGCCTAGGCGAAGGTGGCTTCCTGGAGTGGCTTCCGCGGTCCCTGGATTCCTCTGGGTGGATTCCGTGGATTCCAACCGGGATCCACCTTTCCCTAAGCGCTGGTTGCGCAAGCCCATGAAAATGAGTCGAAATCTCAGCCGAGCCGGCGCAGGTGGCTTCCGGGTGGATTCCCCGGTGAAAAGGCCAGACGCTAGAAAAGTCCCGGGCTGCGCCCCCCCGTATACGGATCGCGACGGGGAGGAACCATGGGAGGGGGGCGACGCATTCGGCCCAGAGCCGACCTTGGAAACCGTCGCAGCGTAGAACCGGTTGGAGCCCTTAGCGGACGGTCCAATTTGCCGCAGACGCGGCAGGCGCAGCCTCAGGGCCCGAGGCTCTGAGCCCTTAGCGGACCGTCGTGCAGGGTGTAGTGCGAAAGACCCTTAGCAGTCGCAGCATTGCGAGTTGTGAGCAGAGACAACCTGCGGCGCGGCAGCACATCGATTGCAGCAATTGTTGACAGTGCGCTAGTTACTTCTTTTCACCAATGCTGCCCTCCATGATCGACGTAGCGATGTAGGGAGCATGTCGTCGATCTCTTTGTCCCTAAACATGAGCTCCTCGTTGTCCTTGAGGCCCTTTTGAGCTGCAGCGTATGCTTTCCCGTCGGTAAACGGGGCGGCGCGATATATCTCATGGAGCTTGGCCTGCAGCTCGTCGCGCTTCTCGCGAATTTGCTCGATCGGCACTTCGTCGTTTAAAACATCAGTGATCAGGCTGAGGTATGATTCCCGAACGTTCCAGATATCGGATGCAGTTTCCCTGTGACGCTGCGCAAGCGCGCCAGGGTCGAGGTCCTTCTGGTAGGCGTTATAGATCAGGCTGAGGATCGCGAGAGCAGCGGTGGCATACTCGGCATAGTTAAGGAGTCCTGTCTCCGCCTTGAAGATCGCCGAGACCGCTCCACCAGCAATCAGGGCTGATAGGACGATATTGAACCACTTCGCCAACCACTGATGGTTGGCGTGTCGTTCAGCCATCCTCTCGTGGATTTTGTGGGTGTAGGCGCAGCGCCCGTAACACTCGCGCACCTGGCTTTCGAGATGGAAACGGGGATCAGACTGGGAAGGTTGGGCCAAAGACACTTCTCCATTTCGCGCGTCGCTCGATTGCGACATCATCGGTCTGCAAAAGGCATGCTTCAACCGCGATGTTGTAGTCGGTGAGCGCTTTCCTCCAGAACACTCCGGTTCTGTAAGCCCGTGAGCCGCTGCCAGGCATCAGCCAGAATTGTTGACTTTCATTCTGGTCGTAGAGGTATTTCAGGAAATCGCGGGCCATGTAATCGTGGTAGCCGTAAGATTGCGCCTTGTAGGGCCAAGTATCGATAAATTGGTAGGCGAGGGTATCGATCAGGGCCCCAGTCATCGGGACATCATTGTGGTCCTTCCAGACCCTCATCATGCGGCAGAGGGGTTTGAGGTTTCGGTTTACGAGCAGGTTGCGGTTATGGACAGCCTCGATCTCAGCTTTCGGATTGCATGTTTTCCATGAACCGCCACCGTTAGAATCCGGATAGGTCCAGGTCCCGCCTTTGTTGTCAAAGTACGGGAGGATTTCGAAGGTGACCCCGTCGTCGAATTTGATCACGACGACCTGACCGTCTCCGCCGATGTTGCTGGTCGGGTAAGTTTTCTGAAGGGAGGCTCGTACAGACTGCAGGAGCGCTGATTGTCCGTTGACCTGATAGGCATCGAACTTCGCGTAGAGGTCGTACGGGAGGCGGAATCCTACGTCGAGGTCGCTGATGCCCTTTGCTGCGGTATCTCGTCCGTAGGAGCCGACATACAGGCTGTGGGCGGTTTCTGAGTCGGTGTCCCAGAAGTCCTTGTTAAGGCGCGCTGTGATGCGCCGATACCGTCTGCCGATCGATGAGATTAGATCCGTGCCGATGTTGTAGTTGTTCCTGAATGCGTAGAACTCATCGTAAACCCCCATCCAGCGGTCCCCTAAAGCCTTGCAGATAACAGTGACCTGCCACTGGTCTTTTATCCAGCCACAACCGGAGCCCGATGGTCATTGCTCTGACCCCCAACCTTGGACCGCCCGAAGGCAGAGTTTTCCGGCTTAAATCAGGGTGACAGGCTGGTGGTGCCCCCCGATTTCGTCAGCGTGATCGAGGGCTTGTTCCCGATCGCACCATGTGGCCGTTCCTGGTTGTAATATCTTCGCCAAGCCTCCAACTTTTCAGCCGCATCCGCAAGGGTCAGAAACCAGTGTTGGTTCGGACATTCTGCCCGAGACTGCTGCGCTTCCCGCCAGGGCAAGCCTAGTCCATGCTGCTGGTGCAAACGTCCGCCGCACAGTTCCCACACAGCCTCCGCCCAATGCTGCCGGCCGGTTGCGACCTGCAGATGCTGCCAAATGACGCGTTTGCAGCCACTCGACCGAGCAGAATCACGTGGGCTTCAAGGTATGCATTGATCGGGCCGCGGCGGTCACACCATTACGGCCGTCTCCACGGCCCTTCCATCTTCGCGCCACTCCGGCAGTCCCCCATCCATCCGCCGCGCGTTGAGCCCATGGCGGCGCAGGGTGGCGACAGCTTGGTAGGCGTAGACGCAGTAGGGCCCGCGGCAATATGCGACGATCTCGGTGTCGGGGGCCAGGCCAGGCAAGAGGTTTTCCAGCTCGGCCAGCGTGGCGTTTAGCGCACCGGGGATGTGGCCCGTGGCGTATTCGTCGGCAGGCCGGACATCCAGCACCGTCACGGACCCCTCCACTATCCGTGCTTCGAGGTCCGCGCGGCTTACGGGTTCGGGGGCATCCTCGCCGCCTGAGAGGCCCCGCAGGATGCGCTCGACCTGCGCGAGGTTGCGCTCCGCCACGATGCGCAGAAGGTCCATGAGCTCAAGCATCTTTGCGTCTGTCAGCCGGTAGATCACCGCCTTGCCCTCGCGGCGGCTGGTGACGAGGCCTGCACGGCGCAGCTGCTGGAGATGCTGCGAGCAGTTGGCGATGGCGAGGCCGGTCTTATCGGCCAGCGCCTCCACCCCGCGTTCGCCTTGCGCCAGTTGTTCCAACAGCATCAGACGCGCCGGTGCCGACACGGCGCGTGCAACGAGCGCGTATTCTTCGAGCAGGGCCAATTTCGGGCTGATTGACAAGTCGTGCCTCCGGACGTTAGATCATTCAAGCGATAACTTGAATAATAGCGATTCCATCGCACCCCACAAGCCCCAAGGCCAGCGATCCATGTCCGAGACCATCCTCGCCACTGAGGCGATCATCCGTCTTGTCATCTTTCTGGGTGTTCTGGCGGCGATGGCGCTTTGGGAAGTGGCAGCCCCCCGGCGCAGACGGGAGATCCCGCGGGTGATCCGCTGGACCAATAATCTTGCGCTCGTGGTGGTCGACACAATCATCCTGCGGCTGTCGTTCCCGATCCTCGCGGTCAGTCTGGCCGTCATGGCCGAGGATCGTGGCTGGGGCCTGTTCAACAATCTCGATGTGCCGGTCTGGGTCGCGATCATCGTCTCAATGCTGCTGCTCGATCTGGCGATCTACCTTCAGCACGTGATGTTCCATGCGGTGCCGGGGCTCTGGCGGCTGCACCGGATGCACCACGCCGATCTGGACTTCGACGCCACGACCGGGCTGCGGTTTCATCCGGTGGAAATCCTCATCTCGATGGGGATCAAGCTTGCGGCGGTCGCCGCGCTCGGACCGCCCGCCGTCGCGGTGCTGCTGTTCGAGGTGATCCTGAACGCCACCGCGCTCTTCAACCACGCCAACATCGACCTGCCGCGCCCGGTGGACCGCGTGCTGCGGCTTATCGTAGTGACGCCGGACATGCATCGCGTCCACCATTCCACCGACCCGCGCGAGACCAACTCGAACTACGGCTTCAACCTGCCGTGGTGGGACAGGCTTCTGGGCACCTACATCGCCCAGCCCGTCAAGGGACACGAGGGGATGGAGATCGGGATCGAGCAATTCCGCACACGTCGCGACCTGTGGCTTGACCGGATGCTGGTCCAGCCGCTGCGCGGACCGGCATCAGGCCATGCGCTCGATCCCCAGATCACGACAAAGGAGCCCGCAGAATGACCGCAAGTGAATTTACGCGCGGCATCCGCGAGAACCGCGTTCAGGTCGCGCACCAGCTGATCCAGGTGATGCTGGTCGGCTTCGCTATCGGCATGACGCGCACGGTGGTCCCGGCGCTGGCCGAGAGCGAGTTCGGACTCGAGCGCGGCTCGTTTCTCTTGCTCGCCTCTTTCGTCGTGGCCTTCGGCGCGGTGAAGGCGGTGATGAACTTCGTCGCCGGGCGCTGGTCGGAGCGGATCGGGCGCAAGCGGGTGCTGTTCTGGGGTTGGGTCGTGGCGCTGCCGATCCCGGTGATGATTTGGTATGCGCCCGACTGGAACTGGATCGTCGCCGCGACCGTGCTTCTCGGCGTCAATCAGGGCCTCTGCTGGTCGATGACGCAGACGGCCAAGCTCGACATCACCAAGGCTGAGGAACGCGGCCTCACAATGGGGCTGAACGAGTTCTCGGGCTATGTCGGCGTGGCGATCGCGGGCATCCTGACCGCGTATGCCGCCGAATGGCTGGGCGCGCGGACGGGGCTTCTGGTCTTTGGCATGGCCCTAGTCCTGCTGGCGCTGATCCTGACGGTTGTCTGGGTCAAGGACACGCTGCCATGGGCCAAGGCGGAGACGGCCGCGCACAAGGCCGCGCCGCCGAAGAACCCGCCGCGCTATCCGCAGGGCGTGTCCGAGCATCCCACGACGGGCGAGGTCTTCGCGCTGATGAGCTGGCGCGACCGCCGCCTCTTCGCGATCTCCCAGGCGGGGCTAGTCGAGAAGTTCGTCGATGCGCTGGTCTGGGCGCTGTTCCCGGTCTTCCTCGTGGGCCAGGGCGCGACCCTGACGGAGGTTGGGTGGATAGTGGGCACCTATGGCTTCGTCTGGGGCGGCTCGCAGCTCTTCACCGGGCGACTGTCGGACCATGTCGGCCGGTTCTGGCCCAACGTGCTCGGCATGTGGATCTGCGGCGCGGGCGTGGCGATGGTGGTCATGGGCTCGGGCGCGCTCTGGTGGTCGGTCTCGGCGGGCGTCGCGGGCTTCGGCATGGCGCTCCTTTACCCGAACCTCTCGGCGGCCGTCGCGGACATCACCCCGCCCGCCTGGCGCGGCTCGGCCATCGGCATCTACCGCTTCTGGCGTGACCTCGGCTATGCCATCGGCGCGCTCGGCCTCGGCCTTGCCGCCAGCCTGACGGGCGCGGCGGAAGCCGCCTTCTGGTTCGTCGCGATCTCCATGTTCGTCTCCGGCGGCCTGCTGTTCTGGCTCGGCGAGGAAACCCATCCGCGTCTCAACCCCGCCCCCGAAAAGGTCCCTGCATGAAACACCTGATCCTGCTGAACGACCCGCCCTACGGCACCGAGCGCAGCTTCAACGGCCTGCGCATGGCCCACGCGCTGGCCAAGAACGACCCGGAGGCCGAGATTACCGTCTTTCTGATGGCTGACGCGGTGCTCTGCGCCAAGGCGGGGCAGAAGACGCCCGATGGCTACTACAACCTCGAGCGGATGCTCTGCCGGGTCCTGTCCGCCAAGGGGCGCGTCCTGATGTGCGGCACCTGCATGGACGCGCGCGGCCTTGCTGAGGGCGACATGATGGAGGGAGCGTGTCGCTCAACCATGGACGAACTCGCCCAGGCGACGCTCGCCGTCGATAGGGTCCTAGTGTTCTGACGACCTGGATGGCCAGAACCAGTTCGCTGTTCGTCACACTGTGCAGGGCAGCTTCCCGCCCCTTACGTTTCCCAAGGTGCTCCCCTCGGCATCACATCCTTCATCTTAATCTCCCGCAACAAGCCGCCGGCCTGCAAACTCTCGCATACCCAGCCGAGCGCCGTGCACCAATCAACATATCCACGCCGCGCCGCCTCAATCTGTTGCGGATGGGGCGAGAACGTCACGGGGCAGGCTAGCACCTCCACCGTTCGCCACTTCCCGCGCGACAAGACGCGCTCTGTCCCGACGACAATGGTGGTAGCCCGCTCTCCGTGCTGGTTCCGCTTCGTCTCAACCGGCACGCAACGTGGCACCGCCCCCGGCATCCAGTCTGGCGTTAGCCCAGCGCGGGCGAGCTCCGCCACCCGGATAGCCATACGCTTGCCTCCGAGGCTGTCTGGCATTCCGGCAACGGTTGCCGCGATGACCTCGGCGTCCTCGTGGGTGTAGCTGCCGATCTTGTACTGCCCGCCATCAACCTTGCAGCCGAGAATGGCGCGCTGCAGGAGGACGTATTCGAGGCCAAAGCCAAACCCGTCCTCTCGCTCGGGATCGGGCGGCTCTGGCAACTCAAGCTGGGCATGCTCAATACGAAAGGCCCATTCCAGTGCCTGCTGAACCGACATGGACCGCTTCGGGCGGCCCGACCCCACACGCCCAACGCGCGCATGCAAATTGCGATCGTGTTTCATCGGATTCCCCGCTCCCGGAGGCGCTCTGCCGTCACAAGCCCGCGTGCCAGCATCGCGTCGCGCATGGAGTTCGAGATCGCGCTGACTGGTACGTAGCGATCGGAGTTGACCATCTCGGCATAGAAAATCGGCAGATCCGTGATCGGGCGGGTTTCCTGCGCTGCAACCGCCTTCGGCTTGCGTCGTTTTCGCGACGCATCATCCGCCTTGCGCTGGGCGGCGCGCTGCATGACACGGTCCAGCGCCTTGGGTCCATCGGGCGGCTCGGGGTGTTCCTGCCGAGAGGCTTCAGCTGCTTCGAGGATCTCGGCCTCGTTCAGACCAAGATCATCCCGCCAGCGTCGGACATGCTCCCGCGGTGGCCAGCCTTGCCACCAGCCGGGCAGGGGCCCGTCGGGGCCAAAGCCCAGCGCCAACAGCAGCGATCCGAACAACGCCTCATCGAGGCCGTCGCGCGCGCCCGCGCCCTCCTCCTCCTTTACTGGTTTACTTACTGGTTCTCTTACAAGGTTACTGTCCGGATTTCGGACACGGCTCGGGGCATTTTCCGGACACGGCTCAGGGTGAAAATCGGACACGGTTCCGCGTCCGGTTTCCGGACACGGGAGCTGCCTATCCACTGGCGATGTGCCAATTTCGGCAGCGTTTTCGAGGGGCGCGAAGGGCAGGTCGTCTTGCGCGTCACCGCCATGTCCGGTTTCCGGACACGGGGCCCCCTGATGTTGGGCAAAGCCCGGCTCGAAGGCCAAGATATAGCGGGTCGGCATCTGTCGCTTGTTGCCAGGATTAAGCCGCTGCACGCGACGGATCAGACCTGCGGTCTCGAGAAGGGCCAAATGCTCGTTCAGGGTCGATCGGCTGATTTCGCAGTCCTCGGCCAGCTGCTCCTGGGAGGGGAAGCAGCCAAAATCCGGATTGAACCGATCGCAGAGGTGCCAGAGCACGATCTTCGTCGTGGGCTTCAACCCGCGCTGCTGAATGGCCCAGTTGGTGGCGGCGTGGCTCATGGCGCAGGTCTCCTGACCGGAGGCGCGACACGCGTGGTAAAGCCATGATCGGCCAAGGCGCCCAGCGCATCGTCGAGAGATCGCACCAGCGCCCAGCCAAAGCCCTGCGAGGTAACAGCGTCCCGAAACGCCTCCTGCGCTGGGTTCAGCCGACCCTTGAGAGATTTCAGCTCGAGGAAGAGGACGCGCCCAGCGCAAAGCACCATCAGATCGGCAAAGCCAGGATGGACGCCCATGCCGACGAGGATCGCCTGCCGCTTAGCGCCCCGCGGGCCAGCTTCGGTGATCTCGTTTGGGCAATGGTGAATGATCGCGCCTTTGGGCAGCGCAAAACGCAGTGCCGTGACCACGGCACGCTGCAGGTCCGCCTCGGGTGTGCCGCGCCGTTTCATCGGTCACCCTCCCGGTTTGTTGGATGACGCTCCACGCGTCCGGGCGACTTGGCGTCGAGGACGACAAGCAGGATCCTTGCGTCCTCGCGCTCCTCCGGCGTCTCGCCATGCTTGACCAGCACATTGCAGGCCAGCCGGATCAGATGATCAGAATAATGCACGACATCAGCCACCACGATGCGGGACTCGCGCCGCCGCTCGTCGATCCAGGCCTGGCGCGCGCGATCGCGGGCGCTGGGCTTGTGGAAGGGCAGGGGGGTGCTCATCGACGTCCCCCACTGCGCTTGCGCCGCGACGCTGTGGCTTCCTGTTCTTCGAGCCATTCAAGGACGGTGGCGCGGCGGTAAAAGACTTTGCGACCTGCCCGGATACAGGGTGGTCCGGAGCGCAGAACGTCCCAGCGACGCAAGGTATCCTCGGACACGCCGAGTTGCAGCGCGAGGTCGGTCCTACTGATCCATCCTCCCAGCAAGCCGCCCGACGGCTTGGCGATGCTTTCGCTGATCTCGTGCGATTGCATGATATCCCTCCAGTTTTGCGCCCAGATGCGGGCCGGTTCCGAGGGCCACTCAGGCACAGGCATGAGGGTGGAAGGGAGGAACGGGGTGGAATGGAATCGTAAAACCCGTTCCACCCCGTTATTTCATTGATGATTTTAATCGCCATGGGCCCGCCGTCCCTCAAGCCGAAGGCGCCTGGCAGGGCCCCCTTAGGCTGGTTCCAGCAAAATCCGGCAGCAAATCCCCCGATATCCCGGCATTCGCGCGCAAATCAGGGGTGGAACGCCGCAAAACCCGTTCCACCCCCATAATTTATTGAAGATTCGCAGCTTCCGCCGCGGATCGGAGCTCGCATGTAGGCTCAAACGGCCGGTCTGCAGGTGTGGCAATGCCCGGCAGCGCGACTACGGAACGTCCAGCATCGGCGTATTCTTCAATAAATCTTGAGGGTGGAAGCGATCTGTCTCCACGATGCCACCCTGTTCCAGCCTTCCACCCCGAGCGCCATGGTTTGCTTGATCACGGTCTGGATCCACGCCTGATGACAGGTCCAGGAGAAAGGATTTGGCATGGTGAACAGACTGAAGCTGACCGAGAAGGTCCTCCGGGAGGCCATTCCCGCCGAGGGGCGCGACTACCAGATCTTCGACACCGATGTGCGTGGCTTTGCAGTCTGCATCTATCGGGGTGGCGGCCGCGCCTTCACGCTCGACTACCGACACGCCGGACGCCAGCGCCGGATGACCTTCGGGAGATGGCCTGAGTGGGGCGTCACGGCGGCGCGGGAACGTGCCAAGGACCTGCGCCGCGAGGTTGACGCAGGGGGTGACCCGCTGGCAGCGCGTGGCGCCCTCCGCGAAGCGCCCCGCGTCATTGACCTGATCGAGCGCTATGTCGAGGTACATCTGCCGCATCTGGCGACCCTGAGTGCTGCGGATCAGCGTTCCATGATGGAGAAGTTCATCGGCCCCGCCTGGGGCAAGATGCTTGTCACCGAAGTCTCGGCCTATGACGTCGAGTTGCTCCTGACCAAGGTTGCCGAAGGGCGCGCACGTCCAGCCAAGCAAAAGCCGAACAACCGCGCACGCAAGCTGCAAGGAACCAAGCCAACGCCAGTGCGCGCAAACCGCGTCGGCGAGGTGATCCGTAAGATGTTTGCCTATGCCATCAAATGGGGATGGCGCGAAGACAACCCCGCCATGGGATTTCGCCGGCGGATGGAAACGCCGCGGGAGCGATATCTGTCGCAAGAGGAAATTTCACGTCTCGCCACGGCGCTCGATGCGGCGCAGGATGACCGCGCGGCAGGGATCATCCGCCTGTGCATGTTGACAGGCGCGCGCGTGGGTGAAGTTCGGCAGGCCCGCTTTGAGGATTTCAACCTCGAGCATCTGAGCTGGACCAAGCCTGCCAAAACGACCAAGCAGCGCCGTGTGCACCGCGTGCCGATTTCCGATGAGGCTGCAGCAATCGTCCGTCAGCGCCGTGTCGCTGTCGTCAAAGGATCGCCATGGCTTTTCCCGGGCGATATACCCGGCCAGCCGGTGCAGGAAATCCGTCGGTTCTGGGCACACATCCAGAAGGACATCGGGATTGAAGATGTGCGCATCCATGACCTGCGCCACACCTTCGCTTCGCTGCTGGTGAGCGGGGGCGCATCGTTGGAGATGATCGGCAAGTTGCTGGGCCACAGCCAGATGCAGACCACCCAACGCTATGCGCATCTGATGGACTCGCCCCTGCGCGCCGGCGTGGGCGCCGTGGCCGCCGCGTTTAAGCCAAAGCCCCGCCTTGTGCACAATGCCCATCCCCAGCCGGTCGACGTTTCTCTCGCCGAGACCAGCCCGCTTATCGCTTCGGGTGCTTGAACTTCAATGCCTTCAGGATCGGCGCCAGTCGCAGCCGGATCGACTTTTCGTCGGGGAAAGTTCCGTCCTCAGACTGCATCGAGAACCAGTCCTGCAACTCCCGGATCCACTCGCCTTGCGACTTCGGCAGGCCTTCCTCAAAGACGCGGCGAGTGATTTCGACATTCATCCCTGCCCAATCGTATTCCCCGGCATCGCCCAGCCCAGCGCCCCCGGCGACGCGGCCGAAGAGGTCGTTGGTCATCTCGAACTTGTGGACATCCTGGCCGAGGATCATCATGTCGCCGATCGAGACCAGAACGCCTTCCTCAGGCGTCGTGATATAGAGCCAGTCAGCTGCCTCGAGCCGTTTGACACGCTGAAGATGTGCTTCCTGTGGCCCTGTTCCACAGCGTCTGAACATGGGCAGAATATCCGAGGGGTCGATGCTGATCATGCCGGCCACCCGTTCGTCACCGCAGAGCACGGGTGGTATCCCTGTGACAATTTTGAGTGATCCCATCGCGGCCCAGCCCGCAATATCGGAAACCGTGCAGCCCCAGCGCGCGGCTGTTTCGTGGACAGGGTAGAAGGCGCGTTGTGGAAGTCCCATCGGCAGAAATCCTTTCACTTGAGTTGTTGCCACGCCGAATGAATTCCAAGCAAAGCGGCGTCGTGGCTGTGTTTCGCGACGAGGGGCGAGGCTCAGAGGCGCCCGTCTTGCTGATTCGGCTCGAACATCAGTCCATCGTAATTCACGTCTGGGCGAAGAATCTTACTCCCTAGATGGCCGTTCGGACATTTTCGTTGCGGAGCCATGCAATGTCGTTCGTCAATGCACGTGAACTGCTGCCCATCGCCGAAACGGCAAAGGCGCGATAGCGCGGGGTCAGCCTTCGGAACATTATGCGCGAGTTGTCAGAGAACCAGCTGAGGTGAAGGTGCTGCCATGGGTGATGACGGTTTAACGCCGTGGAGGGCGGAAAACCGACTGATGGCTGCGCAGCATCGTGCTAATGGGATTTTCTCTAAGCTGCCATTCGTGCAGGCTGTAAAGGTGAGAAAATTGGAATTGGGTCAGCACAACCCTACCCCCTCGTTTCACAGAAGAGGTCATCGGAAAACCATCGTAACGGTCCGTCTGAACCGTAGCCAGCAATCGGGTTTGCCACAGCTTGCACAGCAAAGGGCGCACGCACCGCAGGCCGAAGTCGACCTGCGGTGCGCCTATCTCAACGCAACTCGGTCACTGTCAGCTTGCCATTGACGCGTTCAGCGACGAATTCGATCTCGTCCCCCACAGTGAGTTGCTGTGCCATGGATGGATCCGCAAGAACGAACACCATCGTCATTGCGGGCATTTCCAGATCGACCAGCTCTTCGTGGATAAGGGTGACTTTACCCGCCTTCAAGTCGATCTTCTTTACAGTGGCCTTTGTGAAGGTGGCGGCCGACGCTGCGCCTGCTACTGCGATGGCAAGGATTGCGGCGGACAATATTTTGCGAATGTTCATGATATTTTCCTGCGTTGATGTTCAGTTGACGGTGACAGGGCTATGCATTCCGGCATCGTAGTGGCCAGGAATCAAGCAGGCGAACTCGAAGGAACCTGAATTGGCAAAGGTCCAGATGATGGTTCCCTCTTTGCCCGGTTCAAGTCGAACGGCATTCGGGTCCT
>JACCDH010384866.1_pt1 | contig 26048 bp, 17 predicted proteins | sample 7442481 | NCBI WGS metagenome assembly JACCDH01 (sample SAMN15323433, study PRJNA562643) | freshwater metagenome | isolation source: river surface water | place: USA:Blue River Watershed | collected 2017-08-15 | reverse complement strand
CGCACAAAAAATAAAAAACCGCCATTCCTGGCGGTTTTCAAGATTCGGTTCGCTGCTCTCTTTACGTGAACTTACCGCTTCTCCACCGCCGACGGGCTGGAATAGCTAAAGTAAAAGTCAAAAAAGAAATGCAGCTTCGACATACTGTTTTGCGTCGTTCGGATAAATCAGAATCGCGATGGTGCTACAAAACACGAGGGTTGGCAAGCGTGTTTCAAATTAAGTAATTTAACCGGTGCCGCCGACGGTCAGATCCTCGATCCGCAAGGTCGGCTGCCCGACGCCGACCGGGACGCTCTGGCCATCCTTGCCGCAGGTGCCGATGCCGGAGTCCAGACGCATATCATTGCCGATCATGGACACACGGTTCAGCACATCCGGGCCATTGCCGATCAGGGTCGCGCCTTTCACCGGATACGCGAGCTTGCCATCCTCGATCATCCAGGCCTCGCTGGCCGAGAACACGAACTTACCGTTGGTGATGTCAACCTGTCCGCCGCCGAAATTCACCGCATACAGGCCATGCTTGACGGACGCCAGGATTTCGCCCGGATCACGGTCACCGGCCAGCATGTAGGTGTTGGTCATGCGTGGCATCGGCAGGTGTGCGTAGGATTCACGGCGGCCATTGCCGGTGGGCGACATTTTCATCAGGCGCGCATTCAGTGTGTCCTGAATGTAGCCGCGCAGGATGCCATCCTCGATCAGCGTTGTGCACTGGGTGGCATTACCCTCGTCATCCACATTCAGCGAGCCGCGACGGTCGGCAATGGTGCCGTCATCGACCACCGTAACGCCCTTGGCCGCGACACGCTCGCCAATGCGGCCCGAAAACGCGCTGGAGCCCTTGCGATTGAAATCGCCTTCCAGACCATGACCGATCGCCTCATGCAGCAGCACGCCGGGCCAGCCGGGGCCGAGCACGACCGTCATCGGGCCGGCAGGTGCAGGACGCGATTCGAGATTGACGAGTGCGGAGTTCACCGCCTCGCTTGCATATTTTTCCAGAAGTTCTTCGGAGAAATATCCGAAGTCGTAACGACCGCCGCCGCCCGAGGTGCCGACCTCACGACGGCCATCCTGCTCGGCGATGACCGTCAGCGACAGCCTGACAAGCGGACGGATGTCCGCGGCAATCACGCCATCGCTGCGCACGACCAGCACCACGTCCTGTTCGCCGGCCAGACCCGCCATCACCTGCACGATGCGCGGATCTTTGGCGCGCGCGATGCGCTCCAGTTTTTCGAGCAGCTGCACCTTGGCCGTGGCATCCAGCGACGCCACCGGGTCTTTTGGCAGATACAGCGCGCGCGCGCCGGCTGGCTGTATCTTGCCCGCGACTTTGATCTTGCCGGCGCCCTGACGCGCAATGGTGCGAGTGGCAGCCGCCGCATCGAGCAGTGCGCGTTCGGAGATGTCATCGGAATAGGAAAACGCGGTCCGGTCACCCGAGACGGCGCGCACGCCGACGCCCTGATCGATCGAGAAGCTGCCGGTCTTGACGATGCCTTCTTCAAGACTCCAGCTTTCGCTGCGGGTGAACTGAAAGTACAGGTCGGCATAATCGACGCGGTGCGTGAAGATCGAACCCAGCACATTCAGCAACTTGCCTTCGTCCAGACCGTACGGGGACAGCAGGATGTCGCGGGCGGCTTGATGGGTGGCGAGATTGGGCTCGATAGGCTTCATGGGCGGACGGAAAAACGATCAAAGGGAAGCCCTGATGATACTGGATCGCACCGCTTCCCGCTGATCTGGAAAGGCAAAACCCCTGCCGCCGCAGGGATTGCGCAATCAGCCGGCAAGCTTGCGATGGGTGAGCGCCGGCAGACTGGCGCGCACCCCGGACAGATGCTCGTGATCCAGTTCGCCCAGCACCACGCCCTCGCCTTCCGGCAACTGAGCGCGCACCTCGCCCCAGGGGTCGATCAGCATGCTGTGGCCCCAGGTGCGGCGCCCGCTGACATGCTTGCCGCCCTGCGCGGCAGCCAGCACATAGCACTGATTCTCGATCGCGCGTGCGCGCAGCAGAATCTCCCAGTGCGCGCGACCGGTGGTGTACGTGAATGCCGCAGGAACGACGATCAGGTCGCAATGCCCCATCGCTCGGTACAGTTCAGGAAACCGGAGGTCGTAACAGACCGACAGGCCGACGCGCAACTGCGGAGTCTGAAGCACAGCCACATCGTTACCGGCAACAATGGTGCGAGATTCGTCATAAGACTCCTGACCGCGCGTAAAACCGAACAAATGAATCTTGTCGTAACGCTCAGCGAGGCGGCCATCGGGGCCGTAGGCCAGCAGCGTGTTGAGCACCTTGCCCGGCTCCGGCGAGACCAGCGGTACGGTGCCGCCTATCAGCCACAGACCGTGTCGCTTCGCGGCCGAGGACATGAACTGCTGCAATGGCCCATCGCCCGGCTGCTCGGCATGCGCGAGTTTGTCGGTGTCAGTCAGGCCGAGCAGCGGCCAGTATTCCGGCAACAAGATCATCGAGGCGCCCGCTTGTGCGGCTTCATCAATGCGCACGGCCACGGCTTGCATGTTCTGCACCGGATCAGGTGTCGACACCATCTGTATCGCGGCGACGGTTATTTTGTTCTGCATCGCAGTCTCGCTTTGTTGTAATCCGCCCGTTTATTGCGCGCCCTTGTCGTTCTCTGCCTGTGGCAGCTTGCGGCGGGTGGCGGCTTTTTTGATCACCGGATCTTTCCACGGCCCGGTGATCTGGTACTCCTGCGTCAGTGCCTGCGACAGCGGGTTGCGCAGGAAGAGCTGCGCAAGGAAAGAACCCAGACCGATCACGGGATTCACTGCCAGACCATACACGACCGACGCCCCGCCCGCATTCAGCTCCGGGATCACGACCACGCTCAGGTTCTGCGTCTCTTCGTTCAGATCCACGGTGCCATCCATCAGCACCACCGCATTTACGCCGCGCATCTTGAAGCTGTCGGTCTTCAGGATACCGCGCGTGATCGTGGCGGTACTGGCGATGCTGTCGAACTGGAAGCCCTCGGAGAAGATATCGCGGAAATCCAGCGTCAGCCGGCGCGGCAGCGACTGCAGACTCATCACACCCAACAGCTTGGCCACGCCCGGGTCGGCTTTCAGGAATTGTCCGCTACCGAGTTTGAGGCTCAGATTGCCGGACAAGGTGGGGAAGTCAAACGAGGTCGGCGAGCCTTTCCAGTTGATCTCGCCATCAATGCGGCCCTTGCCGCCCCTGAGCGTCTTCTCGAAACCAACGCGATCGAGCAGCCGGCCGGCGTCATTGATCTCGAGTTCATAGCTCATTGATGACTGGCTGTCCGAGGGCGAAACCAGCCATTTGCCGGTTGCGCGCAATGTGGCGTCCGGATTGATGATACCCAGACGGCTGATCCGCCATTCGCGACCCGGTCCGATCGCATTGGTGGCGGCCAGCTCCAGACGTCCCAGCCGCATGCCCCGGAGTTCGAAGTCATCAGCGACGAGGTCCAGTCCGGGCAGCTCTTTCGACGTTTTTTTTCCGCTTAGCAGTTCCGTCATGTCCGATGACTCGGACTTCGGGATGACCAGCGAGGTGAAATGCGCGGTAAATTTGCCAGCGCCTCGCTCGAACCAGGGGTCGTCCCACACCGCATGGCCGATCGCCTGATCGGAGTGGATATTGAACTGCCATCCGCTGCGCTGGCGCGAAGCGCCCAGCACCGCATTATCCAGAGAACGCTCGGCGACGATCAGCTGCGAGGTACGAACACCAATGCTGTCGGGGGAGACAAAGCTGCCCATGTCCTGCCCGCTGCCCACACTGCCCACACTGCCCACACCGCCGCTGTCACCCGGGCCCGCAGCGTCGGCGGAAATTGCATTGACGGCCGCTCGCCAGGCGTCGACATTCAGTGCCGGCATTGACAGATTGAGCGCCACGCCGCTCTCCGGCTGCGGCGCGGGCAGATTGACACCGATGCCGCCACGCACCAGCTTCCACGGCGCGCTGCGGGAATTGACGCGCTGGCGAAGATAGCGTGCCGATATCGAACGACCCAGATTGATCCTGATCTCTTCCTGTTGCACCGTGGAGTCCGGGGATACCAGCGGCGACAGTCCGAATCTCAGGGGCATCGTGTCAGACTGCGATTTGCCCAGTGGCGCAGGAAAATCCAGCGACAAACCTGCCAGTGTGGAATCGAGCGTGATCTCAGGTCCCTGTCCGCGAACCCGCAGCAGCGCGGAGTAGCGCGTGCTGCCTGACATCTTTTTGGCGAGACGACGCATGGTGGGCGTGTTGAAGCCTCGCACAACACCGTCAACACTTATCGCGCCCTCGGCCTTGACCTGCGTCGTGCCATCCTTTTGAGTGCCGCCACTCAGCAGCATCGGCCCGCCGAGAAAGCCACCCTGCAGCCCATTGAGCTGAAAACCTTTCTCGGAAAATGTGATCTCGCCGGATACATTCTGCATGCCGGGCAACGCGCGCCACAGCTGCACCTCATTGCCCTGGAAACGCAGCGCGCCCTGCACGACGGTCGGCGCGGCATCCGACAGGGGAATTTGCATTTTCAGCGACAGCCGCGCGTTACCGCCGCCTTTCGCCTCCTCGGTCACATTGTCTATCCATCCACCGACCGGCGTGTTGTTCACATAGTTCAGCATCGCCTGAAGCTGCCCGCTGGCCGAACCGCTGACATCCAGCAGCGGACGGTTGGACAGGTAATCGGGAATGATCGCGTCCACGGCAGATAACGGCACTCCCGCAGTGCGTGCACTGTCCGCGTGGATGTGAATGCGCGTCTGGTCAAGAGCAAACGTCCCCTGAATGTCATCAATCCGATGCCACAGCGGTGTGCGCTTGTCTGCTGCCAGTTCCTGCGGCGCAGGATTGAGCTTCGCGTGATCGAGCCTGGCGCTGATCCTGAACACCCCCGGCGTCTTGTCACCGATGCGCTGCGGCTTGAAGGGAAATTTGTCGAGCTGCCCCTTGATCGTCAGCTGCATGTCACGGGCCGTACCATCGACCAGCGCGCCGCTGACCCAGTCGCGCGTCCCCTGCGGAATACCTGCCGGCAAAAAGCTGGCGACGCGGGTGAGTTCCAGTGCCGGCAACTGCAAATGCATGTCGATCTCGCCGAGCTTGTCCTTGCTGAGCGGCCGGGGCATCAGATGCGAACCCTCCAGTGAGCCTTTCAGCCCGGACTGCGAAAAATGCATGCGGGCGATTTTTATCTGCAGTTGATGTTTGTCCTTCAGCGACCAGCTGGTGTCGGCATCCAGCTCCTCGAACGACAAGGTCGGCGTGTTCAGCAAATCTTCAACATGGAAAGTCACGTTGCTTCCGCTGATTTTTGCGCTGCCGCCCTCCTGACTGGCATCGATCTGCCCGGACAGACCATCGAACCCGGGCAAGGCTTCGCGAGTGGTCTGGCCGCTGGCAGACACAATAGCTGCCTGCCGTTTGAGTGCGAGCTGGCTGAAGCGGCCGCTCAGACGATATTTGCCCTCGCCCGGCAAGTCACCATCCCAGCTGGCGATGAAGTCATGCAATTCCCCCCGGGGCGCGAAATCATTCAGCAGCGCGCGCTCGCTTTCTTTCAGCGGAAGATGCGCGGTCAGTCGCGCCAGCGCCTCCAGATCCAATTCGGTAACCTGCAGCTCATGATGCTCATCGCGACCGTTGCGGGATACGGTGTACAGATGCCTTGCAGTGGTCGATGGCAACACCTCGCCCTGATCGGTGCGCAACGCAAACTTCGACAACGTGACTGCATGCCCCTGCTTGCCAAAAGAGAGCAGCTTTTCTTTCAGACCGGTCGCCACCTCACCGGCAGACACCCTTCCGCTGACCTCCACCAGCTTCAGCGGCTGCAGATCGTCACCCAGCTGTATCGATAGATCCCTCAGATCGAGGTCGGCGGTGAAATTCACTGCGACCCGATGATCAAAGCGCAGCCACGCACGTATCGCTCCCTTGCCGCCAGAGAGCTTGTAGGGCCAGGTGACATAGGGCGACCAGGCGTCCAGATGGGTATTGCCCCAGTCGGCATAGATCTCACCAACCCACTGCCCCGGATCGGAGCTCCGTCCAAACGCAGGATGAGCGAATTCGGCGCGCAGATCGATCGGCGATGCCAGTTCTTCCGGCGGAGTGGCGTGCAATGCCGCGCGATGGGTATACCACTGGTTCTGCAAAACGAAACTCACCTTGCTGAGCACCAGATCGGGCGCATCGCGCAGTCGATCCTGCCAGCGTACCCAGCCATCGCGAATCACGATCTCGCGCTGCGCGAGCAGCCATTCCAGTCCCTTGCCATCATCTTTTTTGGAGGTATCCAGATAGATGCCACCGACAAAGATCCGGCCCTCGGTGTCGCGCTCGATCTCCAGATCGGGACGCGAGATCTCCAGATGATCGAGCTGAAGCTGCAAGGTGAACGCCGACCACCATGATACGGTCGCCACGACTTCCGGAAGCACCAGCGCGCGCTCGCCCTGCTGGTTGTAGACGATCAGATTATCCAGCCGCAGTCGGGGATTCAGTCCGCTCCAGTTGGCGTAGATCGCATTGATGGTGACGGGTCGCTGCAGCAGATGGCTGGCCACGCTCTCGACATCCGGCTTGTAGCGGTCGATATTGGGCAAGACCAGATAACGCAGCGTCAGGAAAGCACCGCAGAAAACAAAATACAGAACGACCAGCGCGATGAACAGCCAGCCGAGCGCATGATGGGTGATGCGGTTGACTGAATCAAAGCCGGTGACGAGCGCGCGCCAGGCCGGTGACAAGGCTTGTCTGAAACGCCGGGTTGGATTAGGTTGACTCGACATCCGTCGCTTGTTCTCTCATCACGTCGGGGACCTGCGCTGGCCGCCGCGTGGCCGTCTACGCTTCCTTTGTATCATAGGCGCTGGATCAACACCGGCGGGACTCTGCGCCGACCTTCTGACTGCACGATGAAACCCGTATCGCCCTTGCCCGTCGCAAACGCTTCCCGCTTTGTAAAGCGCTGGCTGGACGCCAGTGCATCACGTCAGGCCGAGCTTGCAAAAGTGTCGGAATTATCGCTTGACCAGCTGGATTTTGACCAGCTGCTTTCAGAGCAGCAGCGGGACGGCGCACCGCTGGCGGGTGCGATGCGGCGGTTGCGCAATCTGCTGGTCGCCGCCATTGCCGAACGCGACGTCAGCGGCGCGGCCAGCCTGCACGAAGTGCTGACCGCGATCTCAGGCTTTGCCGATTTTGCGATCCGCCGCCATCTGGACGATCTCTACCGCCAGCTGTGCGCCAGTCATGGCGTTCCGACCGGCGAGGAATCAGGCCGCGCCCAACAGATGATCGTGATCGGCATGGGCAAGCTTGGCGGGTTCGAGCTGAACGTGTCATCAGATATTGACCTGATCTTCCTCTACCCGGAGGATGGGGAGACCGTCGTCGCAGACGACAGCCAGCGAGCGCTGTCGAACCATGAGTTTTTCGTCAGGCTGGGCAAGCGGCTGATCGCCGAACTGGCTGAGATCACCGAAGACGGCTTCAGCTTCCGCGTGGACATGGCTTTGCGTCCGAACGGCAATTCCGGCCCGCTGGCGGCAAGCCTTGGCATGCTCGAGCAATACCTGATGGTGCAGGGCCGCGAATGGGAGCGCTACGCATGGGTCAAGGCCAGGGCGATCACGGGCGATCCCGACGACATCGCGCAGCTCGATCAGATTGTTCGCCCCTTCGTCTACCGCCGCTATCTCGATTACGGCGCCATCAATGCGCTGCGCAGCATGCATGCGCAGATACGCGCGGAGGTCGTGCGGCAGGAGACCCGGCATCCGGACCGGACGATGAATGTGAAGCTCGGCCGGGGCGGCATACGCGAGATCGAGTTTCTAGCGCAGGTGTTTCAGCTGATCAGGGGCGGACGCGATCCCGGATTGCGCGACCGCTCGACACGAACCACCTTGCATACGCTGGCCGAGCGCAAGCAGCTCTCGGAGGCCGTAGTAGCGCAGCTGCTGGATGCTTATACTTTTTTGAGAAATATCGAGCACCGTATCCAGTACCTGGATGATGCGCAGACGCACGTGCTGCCGTCGTCGCCGGAAGATCAGGCGCTGGTCGCCGCAATGGCCGGCTTCAGCAGCGCAGAATCACTGATCGCCGCGCTCAATAATTGCCGTCAGCAGGTCGCGCTGCACTTCGATACGATTTTCGTCGACAAGCAAAATGCCGAATCCGGCGAGAACGGCAACACCAGCGCGACGGCGCCGCCGCTCGAGAATATCGAACCGGAGACATTGTCGTCTTATTTGTCGGATGTCGGCTTCGACGATCCCTCAGGCTCCGCACAGCGGCTACTGACCAGCTGGAATTCCTCCCGCGTGCAATCGCTGCCCGACGAACGGCGCGCTCAGCTGCAGACGCTGATGCGTGCCGCGCTGCCGATGATCCCGAGGCAACAGGAGCCCTGCTCGGCAACGCTGAACCGACTGGTGGATTTCTTCGACACTATCGCCCGGCGCTCGGCCTATCTGGCGTTGCTGACCGAATATCCGCACACGCTGGAACGCGTGGTTCGGATGATGGCAGCCAGTGACTGGGCTGCAAAATACCTGACCCGGCATCCGGTGCTGATGGATGAATTGCTCGACGATGCCAGCCTGAAGGCTGAACCGGACTGGGATGAGTTCGCGCGCGAGTGCCGACGTCAGCTGGAAGCGTTTGCCGGCGATACCGAACGACAGATGGATGTGCTGCGCGAACAGCATCACGCACAGCAATTCCGCTTGCTGGCCAAGGATCTCGGCGGCTTGCTGACGGTGGAGCGGCTGGCAGATCATCTGTCACTGCTCGCTGATGTGCTGATCGCAGCCACGCTCGATGCCGTCTGGAAGACGATGACCAGTCGCCACAAGGAACAAGCCTCATTTGCGGTGATTGCCTACGGCAAGCTGGGCGGGAAGGAACTGGGCTATGCATCGGATCTGGACGTGATCTTCCTGTACGACGATGAAGATCAGGAAGCTCCCGCGCTGTACGCGAAACTCGCCCAGCGCTTCATCAGCTGGATGACGAGCCACACGCCGGCGGGTATTTTGTTCGACATTGATATCGCCTTGCGCCCAGATGGTGCCAGCGGACTGCTGGTGTCGTCGTTCAAGGCGTTTGAAAAATACCAGCGCGAGTCTGCGTGGGTCTGGGAGCATCAGGCGCTGACCCGGGCGCGATTCTGCGCCGGCGATACCGAGATCGGGAAGCGCTTCGAGTCGCTGAGAACGGAGCTGCTGCGACAGGCGCGTGATCCCGCCGCACTTCGCGCGGAAGTGCTGGCCATGCGCCAGCGCATGCATGACGCTCACCCGAATCGTTCGGGACTGTTCGATCTGAAGCATGATGCCGGCGGAATGATCGACATCGAGTTCATCGTCCAGTATCTGGTGCTGGCGCACTCTGCATCTCAGCCGGCCATGACCGGAGACATCGGCAACATTGCGCTCCTGAATCTGGCTGGTCAGGCCGGATTAGTCGAGGCCGCGCTGGCAACGACCGTCGCCGACGCCTACCGCCACTTCCGCAAGCTGCAGCACCAGATCCGGCTGAAAGGGGCGGACAAGGCGAGAGTGGAACCCGAGACTGTCAGAGCACAGCGCGCCGCTGTCGAGCAGCTATGGCAACAGGTCATGATCAACCCGATTTGAGCTCGCGGCTGCATCACGGTCTTTTGTAGCAAAGTGACAACATAGTAGCGTCGCCGTGATGCCATTTTTTTTATTTCTTTTCATAATGTTTCAATGCAAGCACTGGCCGCATTTCGCGGCGATCCTTGCGAAAGTCTCACCTCCTCTGTCACTCACCTGTTCTGTCACTCACCGATCGCTCACATGAACCGCACCTTCCTCTCCCGGACCATGTCTGTGCTGGCTGTCTGCCTGCTGGCTGCCTGCGCCACTGAAAGCTCGCAAACCGTAGCACCAAAGCAAGTCACCTCAGCCGGCACCACCTACTCCGGCGCCAAAAGCACGATCGCTGTCGGCAAATTCGACAACCGATCGACTTTCCTGCGTGGCTTGTTTTCTGACGGCGTCGATCGCCTGGGATCGCAGGCCAAGACCATCCTCATCTCGCACCTTCAGCAATCCAACCGATTTGTCGTGGTTGATCGGGAAAACATGAGCGAGATCCAGCAAGAAGCCAAGCTGCGCGGCAAGGAGCAAAAGCTCAGCGGCGCGCAATTTGTGCTGACGGGCGACGTGACCGAGTTCGGCCGAAAGGAAACCGGCGACCAGCAATTGTTTGGCATCCTCGGACGCGGCAAGACCCAGGTGGCTTATTCCAAGGTCAGCGTCAATGTCGTCAATGCACTGACCTCGGAAGTCGTGTTCTCTGTGCAGGGCGCCGGCGAGTACGCGCTGTCGAACCGCGAGATTGTGGGTTTCGGCGGCACGGCCAGCTATGACTCGACCCTGAACGGCAAGGTACTTGACCTTGCGATCAGAGAGGCGGTGAACCGGCTGGTCGAGGGCATCGAGCGCGGTGCATGGAAGCCTGACGCCTGATGCCGGCGCCGACCGTGAATCGCTCAGTACCGCGTCTCTTGCTCGTTGTCGCCACGGCGATGCTGACCGGCTGCGCCCAGCAGCAAGGTCTTTATCACTGGGGCAGCTACGAAGACCAGATCTATGCGATGTACAGTTCGCCCGGCAAGTCATCCCCCGATGAGCAGATTGCGAAGCTGGAAGCCGACAGCGAAAAAGCGCGTGCGAAGAGCCGCACGCCGCCACCGGGGCACTATGCCCACCTTGGCTATCTGTACTTCCAGACCGGCAAACTCGATCAGGCCGTCGCCTCATTCGAGACTGAAAAGGTCTTGTTCCCGGAGTCGCGCCCTTACATGGACAGGTTGATCGGCAGGCTCAAAAAATAAGGAATCCTGATGAGACAGCGAGTTTGCTGCGCACTGCTGATCGGCTTTGCCCTGTTCCTCAGTGGCTGCGCTACCCAACCCTCCTATGACTACTCCACGTTCAGACAAAGCAAGCCCCGGTCGATTGTCGTGCTGCCGCCGTTGAACCTCTCGCCCGATGTACGAGCGACGTACAGCATGCTGGCCACCGTCACCCGACCACTCGCCGAATCCGGCTATTACGTGCTGCCGGTAGCACTGGTAGATCAGACGTTTCGCGAAAACGGCGTCACCGAGCCCGGCGAGATGCATCAGGTCCCCCCGGCCAAACTGGCCGAGATTTTCGGCGCGGATGCCGCGCTCTACATCTCGATCGAGGAGTATGGCGCGAAATACATGATCATCAGCAGTGAAGTCATCGTCGCCGCCACTGCAAGGCTGATCGACACGCGCAGCGGCCAGTTACTGTGGGAAGGAAAGGCACGCGCGTCCAGCGCGGAGAATCAGGATACGAGCGGTGGCCTTGCCGTACTGTTGGTCAAAGCACTCGTCAGCCAGGTGGTCAACAGCCTGGGCGATCAGGGATATCCTGTGGCTCGGATGACCAGCTTCCGCTTGCTGAGCGCTCGACAAGGCGGGCTGTTGCCGGGGCCACGTTCGCCTGATTATGCGAAGGCGGTGGGGCAGTAGGCCTGAGGTTGCAGAAGCCAAAAATATAGCCGCTGTCGCGGCTATATTTTTTTCTATTGCGGTGAAGTGATCCTGCTTACTTCGCACCCATCAATGCCATCGTCGTGTCCAGCATACGATTACTGAAGCCCAAAAATATAGCCGCACTCGCGGCTATATTTTCACGGCTGCTGCGCAGCCTCCACTCGGTGTGGCGCAACGAGTGGGGCAGCAGTCCTGCTTACTTCGCAGCCATCAATGCCATCGTCGTGTCCAGCATACGATTACTGAAGCCCCACTCGTTGTCATACCAGGACGAGACTTTGACAAGGCGGCCGGAGACTTTGGTCAGGGTTGCATCGAAGTTTGATGACGCCGGGTTGTGGTTGTAGTCAACGGATACCAGCGGATCGGTGTTGTGGGTCAGGATGCCTTGCAGCGGACCGTTCGCGGCTTCTTTCATGATCGCATTGACTTCATCGACGGTGGTGTCGCGCGCTGCGATGAAGGACAGATCGACGATAGAGACGTTGATGGTCGGGACGCGGATCGCGTAGCCGTCCAGTTTGCCGTTCAGCTCCGGCAGCACGAGGCCAACGGCGGCGGCAGCGCCGGTCTTGGTCGGGATCATCGACTGCGTGGCCGAGCGGGCGCGGCGCAGGTCTTCGTGCATCACGTCGGTCAGCACCTGATCGTTGGTGTAGGCATGCACCGTGGTCATCAGGCCATTCAGCACACCGATCTTGTCGTTCAGCGGCTTGACCAGCGGCGCGAGGCAGTTGGTGGTGCACGATGCATTCGATATCACGGTGTCGGAGGACTTCAGCACGTTCTGGTTGACGCCGAAGACCACCGTCGCATCCACATCCTTGCCGCCGGGCGCGGAGATGATGACTTTTTTCGCGCCGCCTTTCAGGTGTGCCGAGGCTTTTTCTTTGGTGGTGAAAAAACCGGTGCATTCGAGCACGACATCGACGCCCAGCTCGCCCCAGGGAATGTCGGCCGGATTACGCTGCGCGAACACGCGGATCTTGTCGCCATTGACGATCATGTGATCGCCTTCGACCACCACGGTGCCGGGGAATTTGCCATGCGCAGTGTCATAACGCGTCAGGTGCGCATTCGATTCGGCGTTGCCGAGATCATTGATCGCAACGATCTGGATATCGTTCTTTTTGCCGCCCTCGTAATGAGCGCGCAGGACATTGCGGCCGATGCGGCCATAGCCATTGATGGCAACTTTGATGGTCATGAGGATCTCCTGAAACGTTGTGATGTGAATGGATATCGTGTCAGGTCAGTGCAGCACCGACTTGACTGCGGCCACGACTTTCTCTGTCGTGAAGCCGAAATGCTTGAACAACACGCCGGCCGGCGCGGACTCACCGAAGGTATCGATGCCTACCACCGCGCCATCGAGGCCGACATACTTGAACCAGAAATCAGTGACCCCTGCTTCAATCGCGACCCGCGGCAAGCCTTTGGTCAGGACGCTGGCTTTGTAGGCTGCGTCCTGCCGGTCGAACACCTCGGTGCCGGGCATGGAAACGACGCGCACCGGTATGCCCTCGGCAGCCAGTGCATCGGCGGACTTGAGCGCCAGCTCGATCTCGGAACCGGTCGCAATCAGGATGGCCTTTGCATTCGCCACGTCTCTGATCACGTAACCGCCGCGACGAATATCCGCTACCTGCGCTGGGCTGCGCTCGACGAAGGGCAGGTTCTGGCGCGAGAAAATCAATGTGCTCGGGCCTTGCTGACGACGCACTGCCTCGGCCCATGCGACCGCAGATTCCACGGTGTCGCAGGGACGCCAGTTATCGAGATTCGGAATCAGGCGCAGGCTGGACACATGCTCAATCGACTGATGCGTGGGGCCATCTTCGCCCAGACCGATAGAATCATGCGTGAACACGAAAATCGAGCGGCGCTTCATCAGCGCTGCCATGCGCAGCGCATTGCGGCTGTAGTCAGAGAAGGTCAGGAAGGTCGCGCCAAACGGAATGAAACCGCCATGCAGCGCCACCCCGTTCATGATCGCGCTCATGCCAAATTCACGCACGCCATAGTTCACATGATTGCCCGGATGACCGGCGCGCACTGCGACGCATTCTTTCCAGTTGGTCAGGTTGGAGCCGGTCAGATCGGCGGAGCCGCCAAGGAATTCCGGCAATACCTGCGCCAGCGCCTGAATCGCATTCTGGCTGGCCTTGCGCGTGGCAATCGTCTCTTTCTTGTCGATGCAGGCAGCGATCAGGTCCGACACCGCCTTGTCGAAGTTAGCCGGCAGCTCGCCCTTCATCCGGCGCAGCAGCTCGGCTGCCTCGGACGGATACTTCTCCTGATAGGTCTTGAACTTCGCTGTCCATTCGGACTGCAGCGATGCGCCCCTGGGCTTCGCATCCCATGCTGAGTAAACGTCTGCGGGAATCTCGAACGGCGCATGCGGCCAGTCGATCGCAGCGCGGGTCGCGGCGATCTCGGCATCGCCCAGCGCGGCGCCATGCACCTTGTCGGTACCCTGCATCGTGGGAGCGCCCTTGCCGATCACGGTCTTGCAGCAAATGAGTGTCGGGCGATCGGATTTTTTCGCGGCAGCGATGGCAGCATCGACCGCCTTCGCATCGTGACCATCGACATTCGGAATCACGTTCCAGCCATAGGCGTCGAAACGCTTCGGCGTGTCATCGCGGAACCAGCCATCGACCTTGCCATCGATGGAAATGCCATTATCGTCATACAGCACGATCAGCTTTGACAGGCGCAGCGTGCCGGCAAGCGAGCACACTTCATGGCTGATGCCTTCCATCAGACAGCCATCGCCAAGGAACACGTAGGTGTGATGATCGATGATGTCAAAACCCGGCTTGTTGAATTGCGCGGCCAGCAGCTCCTCGGCCAGCGCCATGCCCACCGCATTCGCGATGCCCTGCCCGAGCGGGCCGGTGGTGGTTTCGACGCCGGGCGTGATATCGACTTCAGGATGTCCGGGGGTCTTCGAGTGCAGCTGGCGGAAATTGCGCAGCTCGTCCATCGACAGCTGATAGCCGGTCAGGTGCAGCAGCGCGTACAGCAGCATCGAGCCATGGCCATTGGAGACGACGAAGCGATCGCGGTCCAGCCAGTGCGGATCCGCCGGGTTGTGCCGCAGGTGGCTGCCCCACAGGGCGACGGCGATCTCGGCCATGCCCATCGGCATGCCGGGATGTCCGGAGTTGGCCTTTTGCACGGCGTCCATCGCCAGCGCGCGTATCGCATTGGCCATCTTTCGGGGTTCGGGAGTGGAAGTCATATTGCCAACAATGTATGAGGAAACCAGTGGCCGCAGCGTGCCGGCGGAAGGACGGGCAGCAGGGAATCGCGCAAGCCGGAAAACCTGAAATTTTACCAGACCGAACCCGACCAAAGGCAGCCAAAAACACCGTCATCGACTGCCGGCGGGCTTACAATTCCATCAATAGCGATTCACAGGCCCTGCCCGCAGTATCGACCCGGATTCGCGCAAAATTCACCGCCAGTCACACGCCGCCCACCGACAGTCCATCCTCATGCCGCGCTTTTACTGCAACCAGCCGCTCGATACCGGGATGCTTCTCGCGCTCCCTGACGCGGTCGCCCGTCATGTTCAGGTACTTCGCCTCAGAGAAGGCGAGCTGATCACGCTCTTCAACGGCACAGGCGGCGAATACACCGCAAGCATCGAACATCTGGATAAAAAACGGGTACAGGCAAGGGTGAAATCCTTCTCCGCACGCGAAGCCGAATCCGCGCATGGGCTGTGTCTGGCGCAGGCGCTGCCGGAAGGCTCGAAGATGGACTGGATCATTGAAAAATCGGTCGAGCTGGGCGCGACCGCGATACAGCCGCTGATCTCCGGGCGTTCCGTCGTGCGGCTGAATGACGACCGGGCCGCGAAAAAAATGCATCACTGGACCGGCATCATGGCCTCCGCTGCCGAGCAATGCGGACGCAACCGGCTGCCGCATCTGGCCGAACCTCAGTCATTTGACCACTGGATAATGCAGCAAGACCTGCACCGGCGGATCCTGCTCTCGCCACGGGGCAGCCAGCCGCTGTCGCAATGGGCGCGCCATCATCCTGCACAGGCCGTCACGCTGATCATCGGGCCCGAAGGCGGACTGTCACCGGCCGAGGAAGATGCGGCCATCGCGCATGACGCGCTCTGCCTGACGCTGGGTGAACGCGTGCTGCGCACGGAGACCGCCGGTCTCGCGGCCATGGCGGCGCTGCAGGCGGTCTGGGGCGAACTGTGACGGCCGAACGATGACGGGTAATCGATGCACTGGCTGAGAAGACTGACAAAGCGCGTCGCCAGCGATCCGCCCGCGATACCGGAACAGTTATGGCAGACCGCGCTGACGCAGCTGCCCTTCCTCGATTATCTGGGCGATGCAGACCGGCTGCGTCTCAAATCAATGACGGAACAGCTGCTCGACAAAAAACCCTTCACCGGCGTCAAAGGTTTCACGCTGACGGACGAGATGGCCGTTCCCATCGCGGCACAGGCAGCGCTGCTGGTACTGAACCTGAGTCTGGATCTGTATGACGATATGTCTGCGGTGATCGTTACGCCCGATGCTTTTCCGATCCGGCAGCAGGTAGTGGATGACAGCGGCATTGTGCATGAGTGGGATGAAGTGATCGCCGGTGAAGCAATCGATATGGGCGGCGCGGTGCTGCTGTCCTGGCCCGATATCGCTCCGCCGGATGCGGGCGATGACTATCGGCTGCATAACGTCGTCATTCATGAATTCGCGCACAAGATCGACATGGGGCGAGGCGGTGCGAATGGCTGTCCGCCGTTTCTGTCCTCCTGCCATTCGCGGTCGGATTTCACCGTCTGGCCCGAGGTATTCAGCGCAGCGTACGAAGATTTTTGTGTGCGCGTCGATCAGCTGGAGGATGCGCTGCCGGCGGATTTTGATCCCGACCATCCGCCTCATGCGGAGCACTATGACGGGCTGGCGGCAAATCTGCCTATGGATCCTTACGCAGCCACTGATCCGGCTGAATTTTTCGCGGTGGCTTCGGAAAGCTTTTTCGTCGCGCCCGCGCCGCTGGCATCGGCCTATCCTGAGGTCTACCATCTGCTGGCGAGCTATTACCGCCAGAATCCTCTTGACGCCGTGCGCCTCGGCTGATCGGCCTGTTATCGGGATCATTTCCGGCAGATTTCTGACGCTGACTGGGCCGGGAACACCCCTGAAAACCACTATAATCGAGGGTTTTCGCGACGCGAGCGCCTTGCAGGCCTCTTTCAGCCCATTCCGCCCAATGCCATGAAAGTTTTCCGCGGACTTCCGAATGCCCTTGCGCGCCGCCCGTGCGCACTTACCATCGGTAACTTCGATGGCGTGCACCGGGGTCACCGGGTGCTGCTCTCGCGAGTCACCGAGGCTGCGCGAAGGCTGGGCGTGGAGTCGGCGATCATGACCTTCGAACCGCATCCGCGAGAATATTTTGCCCACCTGTCGGGCGACGAGAGCCGCGCACCGCGCCGCGTGGCCAATCTGCGCGACAAGCTGCAGGCGCTGGAAGCCGCAGGCATTGACCGCGTGATCGTCGAACACTTCAATGCCCGCTTTGCCGCGATGAGCCCGGAGGATTTCGTGCACAGGCTGCTGGTCGACGGACTGCATGTGAGGTGGCTGATCGTGGGCGACGATTTCCGTTTCGGCGCCAAGCGCGCCGGCGATTTCGCGATGCTGGCCGAGGCAGGAAAAGCGCACGGCTTCGAGGTGGAATCGCTGCAGACCGTGATGCATGCCGACGCGCGCATTTCATCGTCGGCGGTGCGCAGCGCATTGCACGAGGGCGATTTCGTCCGTACCAGCGAGCTGCTCGGACATCCGTATGCGATCTCGGGACGCGTTCAGCATGGCCGCAAGCTGGGCAGGACGATAGGCTTCCCGACGCTGAATCTGCGCATCGCGCACAAGCGCCCGGCGCTGACCGGCATCTTCATTGTGCAGGTGCATGGATTGGCAGCACACCCGCTGCCGGCGGTGGCCAGACTCGGCGTGCGCCCGACGGTCGAGGACAATGGCCGCGTGCTGCTGGAGGTGCATATTTTCGATTTCGCCGCCGACTGCTACGGTAAGCTGGTGCGCGTCGAATTCCTGCGCAAGCTGCGCGATGAAGAAAAATACGACGATCTGGATACCCTGACCGCCGCGATCGCGAATGACGCGCGCGCCGCAAGAGAATTTTTTGAAATACCTACCCTGAGCTGAACTCATGTCCGACAACAGCAAAAAATCCGAGAACAAATATCCGGTCAATATGACCGAGACGCCCTTCCCGATGCGCGGCGATCTCGCGAAACGCGAGCCGCAGTGGGTCGCCGAATGGCAAAAGAAAAATCTGTACCAGCGCATCCGCAAGGCATCTGCCGGCCGTCCGAAATTCATCCTGCATGACGGCCCACCGTATGCGAACGGCGATATCCATATCGGCCATGCGGTGAACAAGATCCTGAAGGACATGATCGTCAAGACCCGTCAGCTGGATGGCTTCGATGCGCAGTACGTGCCGGGCTGGGATTGCCATGGCATGCCGATCGAGATCCAGATCGAAAAGCAGCACGGCAAGAACCTGCCGACCGCCGACGTGCTCGCCAAGTCGCGCGCCTATGCAGGCGAGCAGATCGAGCGCCAGAAAAAGGATTTCATCCGTCTGGGCGTGCTGGGCGACTGGGACAATCCGTACAAGACCATGGACTTCCGCAATGAGGCCGACGAGATCCGCGCGCTCGGCAGCATTCTGGACAAGGGCTTCGTGTATCGCGGCCTCAAGCCCGTGAACTGGTGCTTCGATTGCGGCTCGGCGCTGGCGGAAGCGGAAGTCGAGTATCAGGACAAGCGCGACCCGGCAATCGATGTCGCGTTCCCGTTTGCCGAGCCCGACAAGGTCGCGACAGCCTTTGGCCTCTCCGCGCTACCGGCGGGCAAAGGCTATGTGGTGATCTGGACCACGACGCCCTGGACGATACCGTCGAATCAGGCGCTGAACATGCATCCGGAAGTCACCTATGCGCTGGTGCAGGCTGCGCGTGATGGCGAACCGGTTCTGCTGATCCTGGCCAAAGATCTGGTCGAGAGCTGTCTGCAGCGCTATGGCATCGAGGGCAAGATCATCGCCACCTGTCTGGGTGAGTCGCTATCGCTGGTGAAGTTTCATCACCCCTTGCACGCAAGCGACCCCGGCTACGACCGTCTGTCACCGGTCTATCTGGGCGAGTATGTGACGACCGATGCCGGCACCGGTATCGTGCACTCCGCGCCGGCCTATGGCGTGGATGACTATGCGTCATGCAAGTCACATGGGATGAAGGATGACGAGATCCTGAATCCGGTCATGGGCGATGGCCGCTATGCATCGACGCTGCCGCTGTTCGGCGGCATGACGATCTGGGAAGCGTCCAAGCCGATCTGCGCGGCGCTGGAATCTGCCGGTTGTCTGTTCAAGCTGGTGATGTTCGATCACAGCTACATGCACTGCTGGCGGCACAAGACGCCGATTGTCTATCGCGCGACCTCGCAATGGTTCGCCAGCATGGACAAGACGCCCAAGAATAACGGCGCATCACTGCGCGAAACCGCGCTGGCGGCCGTGGAAGCCACGCGCTTTTTCCCCGGCTGGGGCAAGGCCCGTCTGCACGGCATGATCGCGAACCGCCCGGACTGGACGCTGTCGCGCCAGCGCCAGTGGGGCGTGCCGATGGCATTTTTCGTTCACAAGGAAACCGGCGAGCTGCACCCTGACACGCCGGCATTGCTGGAGAAAGTCGCGAAACTGGTTGAGCAGCACGGCATTGAGGCCTGGCACACGCTGGATCTGAACGACTTCCTGGGCGCAGACGCCGCGCTATATGAAAAGAACCGCGACACGCTAGATGTCTGGTTCGATTCCGGCACCACGCACCAGACCGTGCTGCGTGGCTCGCATGCAGCGGAATCCCAGTTTCCCGCCGATCTGTACCTCGAAGGCTCGGATCAGCATCGCGGCTGGTTCCATTCGTCGCTGCTGACCTCGGCGATGCTGAACGGCTGCGCGCCGTACAAGGCGCTGCTCACGCATGGCTTTGTGGTCGATGGCGAAGGCAAGAAGATGTCCAAGTCCAAGGGCAATGTGGTCGCGCCGCAAAAAGTCTCGGATACGCTGGGTGCAGAGATCCTGCGGCTGTGGGTGGCTGCGACCGATTACTCGGGCGAGCTGTCGATTTCGGACGAGATTTTGAAGCGCGTGGTCGAGAGCTATCGTCGCATCCGTAACACCCTGCGCTTCCTGCTGGCGAATACCTCGGACTTCGATCCGGCGAAAGATGCGGTGGCTATCAATGATCTGCTGGAAATCGACCGTCATGCGATCGCCCGCATGAACCAGCTGCAGGCCGAGATTCGCGCGCATTTCACCGAATATGAATTCCATCCGGTCGTCGCGAAGCTGCAGATGTATTGCTCGGAAGACCTCGGCGGCTTCTACCTCGATATCCTGAAAGACCGGCTGTATACCAGCGGCGTTCAATCGACGGCCCGCCGCTCTGCACAAACGGCGATCTGGCATATCACGCAATCACTGCTGCGACTGATGGCGCCGGTGCTGTCGTTCACGGTCGAGGAAGCCTGGGCTATTTTTGCCGATAAAGACACGTATCAGTCTTCGGGCGAGACGATCTTCACGCAGACCTTCTACGCGCTGCCCGACATCGGTGACGCGGACCTGCTGCTGGCGAAATACGAGCAGCTGCAGACCATTCGGGCCGAAGTACTGAAGCAGCTGGAGGAAGTGCGTGTGTCGGGTGCGATTGGTTCTTCGCTGCAGGCCGAGGTCGAGATTCATGCGAGCGGTGACAAGCTCGCGCTGCTGCAAAGCCTGGGCGAGGATCTGAAGTTCGTGCTGATCACCTCCGCAGCGACCGTAGTTCCCGCCGCTACGGCTGCCGCAGAAAAAGTAATGGTCAGGGCATCCGGGCACAAGAAATGCGAGCGCTGCTGGCATTATCGTGCCGATGTCGGTTCGCATGCCGATCATCCCGGTCTGTGCGGCCGCTGCACGTCCAATCTGTTTGGCAGCGGCGAACATCGCCACATTGCCTGACGCACCAGACGATAGAAGCCATGGCAAAAAAATCCGGCGGCATGATGATCTGGATCGGTATCGCGGTCATCGTGGTGCTGCTCGATCAGCTGACCAAGATCACGATGACGCGCTTGCTGGCCTACGGCCAGTCGGATCCGGTGACCTCATTCTTCAATCTGGTGATGGTGTATAACCGGGGAGCCGCGTTCAGCTTTCTGTCGGACCAGCCCGGGTGGCAGCGCTATTTCTTTACCGGCATTTCAGTGGCTGCCTCGCTGTTCATTCTGTGGATGTTGAAGCGCAACCCGACGCAGCGGCTGTTCTGCTGGGCGCTGGCGCTGATCCTTGGCGGCGCACTTGGCAACCTGATTGATCGTGTAGCCTATGGGCATGTGATCGATTTTCTGGACTTTCATGTCGCCGGCTGGCACTGGCCGGCGTTCAATGTGGCGGATGCTGCGATCACGCTGGGCGCTGCGCTGTTCGTGCTGGATGAATTTCGGCGCGTGAATCGCTGAAGCTTGCCTCTGAGCCTGCCGGGCATAGGAAAAACATGAACCTCGCTGGTAAAAAAATCGTGCTGGGCCTGACCGGTGGCATTGCCTGTTACAAGGCCGCCGAGCTCGCGCGCGGTCTGGTGAAAGCGGGCGTCAGCGTGCAGGTGGTGATGACCGAGGCCTCGCGCCACTTCATCACACCGGTGACGATGCAGGCCCTGTCCGGCAAGCCGGTCTACACCGATCAGTGGGACAGCCGCATCTCGAACAATATGGCGCATATCGATTTGTCGCGCGATGCGGATGCGATCGTCATTGCGCCTTGCTCGGCGGACTTCATGCGCAAGCTGGTGCACGGCGCGGCGGATGATCTGCTATCCACGCTGTGCCTCGCGCGTCCGTCCACCGTGCCGCTGCTGGTGGCGCCGGCGATGAATGTGGAGATGTGGGAGAACCCGGCCACTCAGCGCAACGCCGAACAGCTGCGTAAAGACGGCGTGAGCCTGCTCGGGCCTGCGGCGGGCGATCAGGCCTGCGGCGAGACGGGACTGGGTCGCATGATGGAACCCGAGCAGCTGCTGGAAGATCTGTCGGCCTTTTTTCAGCCCAAGCGGCTTGCGGGTAAAAAGGTCCTGATCACCGCCGGCCCGACGTTTGAGCCGATTGACCCGGTGCGCGGTATCACCAACCTCTCGTCGGGCAAGATGGGCTATGCGATTGCGCGCGCCGCGCGGGCAGCGGGTGCCGATGTCACGCTGGTGTCCGGCCCGACCGCACTGGCCCGGCCTTCGGGCGTTGCGATGCTGCCGGTGACGACCGCACAACAGATGCATGATGCGGTGATGTCGCAGATCGCCACCCAAGACCTGTTCATTGCCGTCGCTGCGGTGGCCGACTGGCGCGTTGCCTCGGTCAGCGAGCAGAAGATCAAGAAACAGGACGGTCAGGCGCCCTCGCTACAGTTCGAACACAACCCGGATATTCTCGCTGCAGTCGCTGCGCTGCCGTCACCGCCCTACTGCGTCGGTTTCGCGGCAGAGTCTGAGGATCTGCTCGCACATGGTGCGGCCAAGCGCGAGAAAAAACGCATTCCTCTGCTGGTCGGCAATATCGGTCATCAGACTTTCGGCAAGGACGACAACGAGCTGGTGCTGTTCGATGAGCATGGCCATCACCCGCTGCCCCGCGCGAGCAAAGAGGCGCTGGCGCACACCCTGATCAAAGAAATCGCACAACGCCTGAGCGCAAAAAAACAGACATGAAAACCATTGATCTGAAAATCCTTGATCCGCGCATGCAGGAGCACCTGCCAGCCTATGCCACTTCGGGCAGCGCCGGACTCGACCTGCGCGCCTGCATCGATGCGCCGCTGACGCTGGAGCCCGGCAGCACACACCTGATTCGCACCGGCCTGGCGATCCATATCGCCGATCCCGCGTATGCAGCGATGATCCTGCCGCGCAGCGGCCTCGGTCACAAGCACGGCATCGTGCTGGGCAATCTGGTCGGTCTGATCGATTCCGACTATCAGGGCGAATTGATGGTTTCCACATGGAATCGCGGCAGCACGAGCTTTGTGCTCAATCCGATGGAACGTCTCGCGCAGCTGGTCATCGTGCCCGTGTTGCAGGTAGGATTCCGGGTAGTCGATTCATTCGGGGACAGCGAGCGTGGCGAAGGCGGTTTCGGGAGCACCGGTAAAAAATAAGCAGGCCAGACGGCCTCATGCGCTGCTTGCCCCCGGCTGTCTGGCAACGCTTCTGCTGCTGAGCGCTTGCGGAACACTGCCACCTCCGGCCAGCAGCCCATCTGTCACACCCTCACAAAGTCCCGCGCAGGCGACACCGGCACGCGATGCCGTGCTGGATAGTCTGATCGCGCGCCAGGAGCGCGTCTATCGTATCGCCGCGCCTCTGATCACCAAAAACGCCGTGCTCTGCCGCACTCAGGCACGGCCACTGCTGGGTTTCACCGCCAAAAATGTTCACTCGTATCCGTCGGAACTGGCAGCCTCTGCACGCAAGACGCTGGGGCTGGGCGAACGTCTGCAGGTGATGCAAGTGCTTGACGGCAGCGGTGCGCAAAAAGCCGGCATGGCGCGCGGCGACCTGCTGCAAACCGTTCAGGATATTCCGATGCCGGAAGGCCCGCAGGCCGAGAACGAGGCCGCGAAACTGCTGGCGCCGGTGCTGAAGAACCTCACCGACATCCGTGTCAGAGTGCTGCGACGCGGACAGCCGGTCGATCTGCAGATACCGCTGACGCTGGCCTGTGCTTTCGCGATCGACATCGGCAACTCGCCGAACGTGAATGCCTATTCAGACGGCAGGCGCATCATGATGACGCGCGGCCTGCTCGATGCCTTGCCCGCCGATGATGATCTCGCGGTCATTCTCGCGCGAGAGCTCGCGCACAATGTGCTGCAGCATGCACGGCAGCTGCAGCAGACCGCAACGCTATCCGGCGTCATCGACAGCCTGCTGCCCCTGAAGCCCGACCCCGCCAGCCACGCCGGCAGCGGTGGCATCAAGCCCACGCCCGACAAAATGGATCAGGAAGCCGACCGCCTTGCGCTGTTCATGCTCGCGCGCGGCGGTTACGACCCGCTCAACCTGTCCAGAGTATCGCAAAAGCTGGCAGAGATCGTTCCGACGAGCCAGATCAATGGTTACAGCGCGCTGCATCCGTGGACAGAGGAAAGGCGCAGTTTCGCGCAAAGCACGGTGAAAGAAATTCGCCAGAAGCAGGCAGCGAAAAAGCCGCTCGTGCCCTGACTTCTGCAAACGGATATGCCCCCCTTGGACAAAGGGGGACTAAAAAAGAAAAACCCCTGTCCGGGGACAGGGGTTGTGACAGCTACCGTCGCGAGACTTATTCGACCTCGGCGGTTTCTTGCGGCGCTGCCGGCGGTGGCGTGTCGCCTTCGGCAAATTCGAGCTTGATGTTGTCTTCGTCGTCGAGATCCACGGTCACGCGGCCGCCGGATACCAGCTTGCCGAACAGCAGTTCGTCGGCCAGTGCCTTGCGGATCATGTCCTGAATCAGACGCGACATCGGACGTGCGCCCATCAGCGGATCGAAGCCCTTCTCGCCGAGGAACTTGCGCAGACCATCGCTGAAGATCGCCTCGACTTTCTTCTCGTGCAGCTGTTCTTCGAGCTGCATCAGGAATTTGTCGACCACGCGCAGGATAATCTCTTCATCCAGTGCCTTGAAGCTGATGATCGCATCCAGACGGTTGCGGAACTCCGGCGTGAACATGCGCTTGATGTCGGCCATCTCGTCGCCGGCCTGCTTGGTGTCCATGAAGCCCATCGTGCGCTTTTGCAGGCTTTCGGCACCCGCATTCGTGGTCATGATGATGATCACGTTGCGGAAGTCAGCCTTGCGACCGTTGTTGTCGGTCAGCGTTCCATGATCCATCACCTGCAGCAGGATGTTGAACACGTCCGGATGCGCTTTCTCGATCTCGTCGAGCAGCAGCACCGCATGCGGCTTCTTGGTAATCGCTTCGGTCAGCAGACCGCCCTGATCGAAACCGACATACCCGGGAGGGGCGCCGATCAGACGGCTGACCGCATGACGCTCCATGTACTCGGACATATCGAAACGAATGAGTTCAATGCCAAGAATGAAGGCCAGCTGCTTCGCGACCTCGGTCTTGCCCACGCCGGTCGGGCCGGAGAACAGGAAGGAGCCGATAGGCTTGTCGGTCTTACCCAGACCGGCACGCGCCATCTTGATCGCTGAGGCCAGCGCTTCGATCGCCGGATCCTGACCGAACACGACGTTTTTCAGATCACGGTCAATGGTCTGCAGCTTGCTGCGGTCATCCTGATTGACCGATGCCGGCGGGATGCGCGCGATCTTGGAGATGATGTCCTCGATCTCGGGCTTGCCAATGGTTTTTTTCTGCTTGGACTTCGGCAGGATGCGCTGCGCTGCGCCCGCTTCGTCGATCACGTCGATTGCCTTGTCAGGCAAGTGACGGTCATTGATGAAGCGCGCCGACAGCTCTGCCGCGGTCGTCAGCGCGAGCGCCGAGTACTTCACGCCATGATGCTCTTCGAAGCGCGACTTCAGCCCGCGCAGGATCTGAATCGTCTGCTCGACGGTCGGCTCATTGACATCGATCTTCTGGAAACGACGCGACAGCGCGTGGTCTTTCTCGAACACACCACGGAATTCGGTGAATGTCGTCGCGCCTATGCATTTGAGCTGGCCGCTCGACAACGCGGGCTTGAGCAGGTTGGACGCATCCAGCGTGCCGCCGGAAGCAGAACCGGCGCCGATAATCGTATGGATCTCATCAATAAAGAGAATGCCGTTCGGATTGGCCTTCATCTGCTTGAGCACAGCCTTCAGCCGCTGCTCGAAATCGCCGCGGTACTTGGTGCCGGCGAGCAGCGCGCCCATGTCGAGCGAGTACACGACCGCATTCTGCAGAATCTCAGGCACATCGCCCTGCGTGACGCGCCATGCGAGGCCTTCGGCAATCGCGGTCTTGCCGACTCCTGCTTCGCCGACCAGCAGCGGATTGTTCTTGCGGCGGCGGCACAGCGTCTGGATCACGCGCTCGACTTCGGCTTCGCGGCCGATCAGCGGGTCAATTTTTCCTTCAGCGGCCAGCTTGTTCAGGTTCTGGGTGAACTGATCGAGCGCACTTTCTTTCTGCTGTCCTTCCGCCTGGCTTTCTTCGACGCCTTCGGAAGCCTTCTGCGGCTCGGACTGCTGGTCCTTGCGCACGCCGTGCGAGATGAAGTTCACTACATCAAGGCGGGTGACGCCCTGCTGGTGCAGGTAGTACACCGCATGGGAATCTTTTTCACCGAAGATCGCCACCAGCACGTTTGCGCCGGTCACTTCCTTCTTGCCGTTGGAGGCCGACTGCACATGCATGATCGCGCGCTGT
>JACCDH011049885.1_pt1 | contig 26072 bp, 21 predicted proteins | sample 7442481 | NCBI WGS metagenome assembly JACCDH01 (sample SAMN15323433, study PRJNA562643) | freshwater metagenome | isolation source: river surface water | place: USA:Blue River Watershed | collected 2017-08-15 | reverse complement strand
TTCTGTGCGGATGGAGGGGGTCGAACCCACACGCCTCGCGGCGCTAGATCCTAAGTCTAGTGCGTCTGCCAATTTCGCCACATCCGCTTAGGGGTTGCAAACTTAATTGATTTTTTTAATTTTTCAGGTACTTTTTGGGCTTATGGGATCAATCCGACGATTTTTTCTAAGTAAAGCTGGTCGGTTTCGTCGAAATGTGCAAGTAGTTCACTGTCAACGTCCAATACGCCCACAATTTGACCGTCTTTGATTACGGGGACTACAATTTCAGATTTTGAAGCACTGCTGCAGGCAATATGACCAGGGAATTTTTCAACATTTTCCACAATCAATGTTTTTCCTTGTTCCCATGCGCCACCGCAAACTCCTCGACCTTTTTTTATTCTAGTGCAAGCCACAGGTCCTTGAAAGGGAGCCAGTACTAATTCATTGTCATGTACCCAATAAAAACCTACCCACCACCAGTTGAATTGTTCTTTTAAAGCCGCACTAATATTGGCAAGGTTTGCCACTAAGTTAGTTTCACCCATTAACAATCCTTCAATTTGTGGAATAAGGGATTCGTATTGTGCTTGTTTACTTCCTTTTAAAATGCTTAAATCTTCCGCCATTATATTTTTTTATTAAAAATTAAATTCAATTCTTTCTTTTCAATTCTTGCAACAAATGCAATAAATCCAACTAGCAATATAGTTGCAAATAAATAATTGAAAGCAGTATTATTGGATATCCAAAGTATGCATAAATTAATACCATATAATAAAAGTGCAATTACAAAATAAGCAATGAGCTTTTTGGTGGCATAGGGTACATAATACACTTTTTGCCCCCATTTATAACTTACAACCATCATTGTGCCATAACAAAAAAAGGTTGCCCATGCGCTTGCCATATAGCCAAATCGAGGTATGAGTAAAAAATTAATAGCTATAGTAATTACGGCACCCAATAAAGTAATCCAAGCCCCAGCCATGGTTTTATTGCTGAGTTTATACCATATACTTAAGTTGTAATAAACGCCTAAAAACATATTGGCGATAAGTAAAATTGGCACTACCCGCAAGCCAACATACATCGATGGTTTGCGAATAAATAATTTCCAAATATCCAAGTATAAGACCACTCCTAAAAACATAATGCACAAGGTAATTACAAAAAATTTCATGACCCTGGCATATGTTTTTTGTGCATTTTCAGATTGAGCCTGTTTAAAAAAGAAGGGCTCGGCACCCATTCTAAATGCCTGTATGGAGATGGTAATTAAAATGGCTAATTTATAACAAGCGCTATAAATACCCACCAATTCCTTATTGGCTTCAGGACTGCCGCCATTCGCCCACCAGCCTAACATGATGCGGTCCATGGTTTCATTAATCATGCCACCGAATCCCACTAAAATTAAGGGTAGGGCATATAGCATCATTTGGCTCCATAACTTAAAATCAATATTCAAACGCAATGCTCGAATTTCTTTTTGCAACAACAATAAAACAAATACATTTTGTAAAATATTGGCTATTAAAATATAACCCACTTCAAACCCTTCCTTGTTTAAACTTGCTATGAAACTTTCTTTATGCGTTTTTGCGTATTCAGGTAAGAGACTAATTAGCGCATAAGTGGCCGCAATATTTATAAGTATTCCACCTACTTTGATGAATGCATATTTTTTGGGTCTGCCTTCTAGTCTTAATCTTGCAAAAGGAATGGTGGTTAGCGCATCTAAAGCCACTACCCATGCAATTAGCTTTATATACTCGGGGTGTAAATTTATTTGCAATAAATTAGCAATAGGTGCGGCACCAATTAATAAACAACTTACCAAAATGGCAGTAACCATGATCATGGAAATACTACTGGTATGGTATATTTTTTCCTCATTTTCCTTGGAGCCAAATCTGAAATAGGCTGTTTCCATTCCATGGGTAACAATGACGTTTAAAAAAGGAATAAATGAATAGACGATGGCCTGCTCCCCATAAGCCGCTTCGGTCAGCTTAAATGTTAAATAAGGGGTCAGTAAATAGCTAATAAAACGAGCTGCTATGGAACTTAATCCATACCACATGGTTTGACCTGCTAATTTTTTTATACTGCTCAAGGGATTGAAATTACAGCTAAATTAGTGAAAATAGTTTTGTTTATCTTCATGGCATAAAACCGAATGTATGAGAGTGGTAATTCAAAGGGTTTTGGAGGCAAGTGTGACCGTGGACGGTACTGTTATTGGTCAAATCCAAAAGGGGTTAATGGTGCTCGTTGGAATTGTAAATGAGGATGATACAACGGACATCGAATGGCTTTCAAATAAAATCGTAAACATGCGCATTTTTGAGGATGAAGCGGGGGTTATGAATAAAAGCCTATTGGAAGTTGGAGGCGGCATATTACTGGTGAGCCAATTTACTTTACATGCCTCTACTAAAAAAGGGAATAGGCCTTCTTATATTGCAGCGGCAAAGCCGGATATTTCCATACCCCTTTATGAACAAATGATTCTTCAGTTGGAAAAAGATTTAGGAGCCTCCATTCAAACTGGAAGTTTTGGGGCGGATATGAAAGTGGCTTTAATTAATGATGGTCCTGTGACCATCACCATTGATTCAAAAAATAAAGAATAAGGAAATGCTATAAATAGTAAAACAGCGTTGATATAAAAAACAAATAAGAAAAAATCAATCATCGAATATGTCAAATAATATAACCCTACAACAAACACAGGAACAAGTAGATCAATGGATTAAAACGGTGGGCGTTAAATATTTTAGTGAACTCACTAATTTGGGTATACTCATGGAAGAAGTGGGGGAGCTTTCTAGAATTATGGTGCGTAAGTATGGTGATCAGTCCTTTAAAAACAAGGAAGAAGAACTATTGTTGGCCGATGAAATGGCGGATGTTTTATTTGTTTTAATCTGTTTAGCAAATCAAACCGGCGTTGATTTAGCGAGTGCTTTAGAGAAAAATATGCAGAAGAAAACCAATAGGGACGCGACGCGCCATCAAAACAACGAAAAATTACATCGATAATTGATTACTCCTTATCTTTGCCCACTATGAGCAAGAACCCAACAGACAATACATTACAAGCAATTATATCACATGCCAAAGAATACGGTTTTGTATTCCCTAGCAGTGAAATTTATGACGGTTTAAGTGCCGTATATGATTACGGTCCTTATGGCGCTCAATTAAAAAAGAACATTCGTGATTACTGGTGGAATTCCATGACACAAATGAATGAAAATATTGTAGGTATTGATGCGGCTATTTTTATGCATCCTACTACTTGGAAAGCAAGCGGTCATGTGGATAGTTTTAGTGATCCATTGATTGACAATAAGGATAGTAAAAAAAGATACCGAGTAGATCATTTGATTGAAGGTCATGCGGAAAAATTAATCGAGAAAGGAGATCAGGCTGGAGCTAATCAATTAATTGCCGATATGGACGCCTTATTGGCCAATGATGATTTTGCTGGCTTGAAATCATTAATTGAATCACATAAAATAAATTGTAGTGTAAGTGGTACAGGCAATTGGACAGAGATTCGTCAGTTTAATTTAATGTTCTCTACTGAATTAGGTTCTGTAGCCGAAGATGCAAATACTATTTATTTAAGACCCGAAACGGCACAAGGCATTTTTGTTAATTTCTTGAATGTGCAAAAAACGGCAAGGATGAAAATTCCTTTTGGTATTGCACAAACAGGAAAGGCATTTAGAAATGAGATTGTAGCACGTCAGTTTATATTTAGAATGCGTGAATTTGAGCAAATGGAAATGCAATTTTTCATTAAGCCGGGCACGCAAAAAGAATGGTATGAACATTGGAAAAATGAACGTATGCAATGGCATTTAAGTTTAGGCATTGATGCAGCTAAATATCGTTTTCATGACCATGTTAAATTAGCGCATTATGCCGATGCGGCTTTGGATATTGAATATGAGTTCCCTTTTGGCTTCAAGGAAGTGGAGGGTATTCATTCAAGAACTGATTTTGATTTAAGTCGTCATCAGGAGTTTAGCAAAAAGAAAATGCAATACTTTGATACCGAAATTAATCAACATTATGTTCCTTATGTAATTGAAACATCCATTGGTTTGGATAGAATGTTCTTATTGATTTTATCAAATTCATACGAAGAAGAAACAATTAACAAGGAAGACGGCACGACTGATTCAAGAGTAGTATTGCATTTGCCAGCTAAAATTGCTCCAAATAAATTAGCGATACTTCCTTTAACAAAAAAAGATGGCCTACCAGAATTAGCGAAGGAGTTAATGGATGAGTGTAAAAAATCCTTCCATTGCTTTTACGAAGAGAAAGATGCCATTGGTAAGCGCTATCGTCGCCAGGATGCCATTGGTACGCCTTTCTGTGTAACCATCGATCATCAAACAAAAGAAGATGGAACCGTTACCATTCGTCATCGTGATTCTATGACCCAGGAGCGTATCCCAATGAGTAAAGTAAAATCATTGGTACTAGAAGCAATCAACTAGTACTTGTTATAATAGTATATAAATAAAAAAGGCCTCGAATTAATCGAGGCCTTTTTTATAGAGTAGGCTTTCATCAGCCGGGTAAACGTGTCCGCATTCATCAGCCGGGTAAACGTGTCCGCATTCATCAGCCGCATTCGCGGCTTCTTAACCGAAAGATTCGAAGTGCACTTGTTTTTTATCCATGCCCATTTCAGCCATATTTTTACGTGCATCGTCTATCATTGCCTTCCAGCCACATAACCATACATGGGCTGTTTCTTTATTATTCTTTAATAATTCTTGGTACACGGGATGTACATAACCAATATGGGATCCTGCAGGCACTTCTGTTTCTCTAGAATAACAAGGGTGGAAATGAAAGCCTGGTTCTTTAGCTTCCATTGCTTTTAGTTCTTCAATATATAATCCGTCTTCAAATTTTCTACATCCAAAAATTAAATGAATGTTATTGTGTGGGATTTTATGTTCATGAATATGGTTAATCATAGACCTGAATGGAGCAATACCAGTACCGGTACAAATAAAGTAAACATCATGCTCGAAATTCTTCGGAAGCGTAAATACACCTTGTGGCCCTCTTAAGGTAATTTTAGTGCCAACAGCAACTTCGTTAAACAAATAAGTAGTACCCAAGCCCCCTTCTAAATGAACAATAACTAATTCAAAAGTATTGGTTCCGTTAGGTGCTGAGGCTATTGAATAACTTCTCCAACGTTTATTTTTTTGCTCATGAATGGGTAAATCCAAGGTAACAAATTGCCCAGGGATAAAGTCAAATTTTTCCAATGCAGGAATTTCGAAATAAAACTTTTTTGTATTTGGAGTTTCATTTTCAATTTTTGTTATCACAGCTTCAACCCATTCAAGTGCCATAAAATGCCTTTTAATTATTTAGTTATAAAAACTCTTTGAATATATACTTTATTGTTTGCATAAATTCTGACAAAATAAATCCCAGCATTTAAGCTAGCAATATTTACTTGTTGTGGAGCTCTTTGGTTTATCAAGTTTTCTTTTCGGAAAACCCTTTCTCCCATTGAATTAATCATTTCTAATGAAATTCCCTGGGTTTGAATATTGCTAAATTGAACATAAAATGAGTTTCCTCTAACTAAATTTTCAACAAAATCGGTTGAAGTAATTCTTAGGCTTATCTCTTTTGCATTCGCTTCTGTAACATCCGTTACCAAAATTAGCCTATTATCTGAAATATTTTGACAATCTCCCGCAATCGTTGCCACTTTGTACATCGCATTCTGAGTTGGCTTATAGGATCGATTGGTGGCTCCTTGTATCAATATATCGTTCATATACCATTGGTAAGTGCTGCCTGCGCTACTTATTAAGGAATCACCTGATCTCGTTATTTCAGGTTTGGTATTGGGCGTGATATTAATAAGGGTGGCACTGCTTCTGCAATCATTGCTGCTCACTTGGGTATTATAAAAGAAGTAAAAGAAATTCTGGAAATTACTACCCGATGAAGGACCAACACTATTGCCTGTATAACTGATTATTTTATTTGGACCTAGCGGATAGGTTGGGTCTGTTGCATTATTGTTTCTGAATAAAGAAGCACTATCGCATTTTGTTAATATAATATAATCACCAGCTTGAGGGATTTTTAAATTTAAAGCATAAATCCTTCCTGTATCACCTGCCACAAATGGGGAAGCGCCTGGTGCAGGCATTGGACTACTTGCAGGAATATTTAAAGAAACAGTTTGAATAGGGAAATAGGTAAAGCTTCCATCGGTGTTCACTGTTCCTAAAGTACCTAATATAAAATCAACTTTACCAGGATAGCCAGAATATAATTTTGTTGTTTCAATGGTAACAGCTGCTGTGGCATTTATTTTCATGTAATTACCATTAAAACTATTATAACTTCCAGTTCCTAAACTTGTATTGGTAAATGGAGGTAATGTTGCTTGATAACCCTGACTTAAATACACTCTATTTGCAGTAGAAGTGGAACTGACAATATTTCCAATTCCAATAGGATTGTACAAAGCAGTGGTATCATACCAGAAATAGTTAGTTCCTGTAACTGGATTATTGACTGCTAATCGAAGAACGTTATTACATACCACCGCATTACCTGTTGGCGGAGTTAAATCAGATGCACTCACCACATTTACACTCAAAGAATTGTTACTTGCTTTTTGGTCATTCGCAATATTGGCGGATGCTGTAATGGTATAGGTTGAGCTTGGATCAATCGCAATTGGCTTTTGGAAAGTATAGGTCATGTTTTCCATTCCATTGAGTCTTCCAGTAAATGTTTCATTCACATTTAATATTGTAGTATTTCCTTTTTTAACTTCTAAACTTAAGGGGATATTACTTTGATTAGTAGATCCATTGTTAACCATTTTTATAGTGATATACTGTGCATTTTTCTTACAAACGCCACCAGTAGGATTAATAACTTCAGCAACTTGAATGTCGTTGGATGCATTAATCACTCTTAAAGTATAATCCTGCGTCTCACCAATAGCATAAGTGCCGCAAGCATTTACATTAGCACTATTATTGGTTTCCATCGCAACGATACGCAGTTTCATTAATTTTCCATTGGTTAAGTTATTGGGTAAAGTAACAGTAGTCGTATAGTTGCCATTCAATATACCCGTACTAGTAAAGGAGGTCTCATTGCTTTCAAAAACGCCATTGTTGTTAAAGTCAATAAATCCTTTTACAAAACGGGTATTGTTAGAAGCGTCAACACTATTTAATTTAATGAATACGGACAAATTTCCACTTGGCTCACCATTAACAAACATTTTTGAATTGTCAATATATTGATTATTGGTATTGTTGGTAAACTGAATATTATTGATACTGATACTGTCTATTTTTGTGCCTGCAGCAGAAGAGGCAGTAGATGCACAATAGCTTGCTCCCCCCGAACCGCTGATGATTAAAGAGAAGGCTTGTTGTCCTCTATCTAAAGTTCCTTTGTGGTTAATGCTAATTGTGTAAGTATTGCCAACAAGGGTTGAATCTAATTCTACTTTTTCAACATTGTCAACATTGTTTATTCCTCGTGTTGCAGCATTATCAGGAGCGGCGCTGTTTAAAATCCAAGGATAAAAAATTTCCGTCCCTCTTTTAATGACTAAATCTAAATCATTTACCAATCGACGAGTGGTATCATTCAATACACTGGAAGATGTTCCTTTCACATCGGTCCATACCAGGGTAGCTTTAAGTGGTTTGTTGCCTGAAGCGATAATGGTATAATTGGCTGTTTGCCCATTTTGTAAATTATTTTCGTAAACCAAGTCGCTACTCGTTGCACCATTATTGCTCGTTAATGCATTGCTCAAAACAGTGGCAGCTTCTGCGTTGTTTAAAATGCCCCAGCCATGTTTATAATCGGGTCCCGGAGCAGCTCCTGCTTCATTTGCTGTATGAATAGCAAGTGCTTTCACTGTAGCTGATCTAATAAATTTATTAGGACTCAATCTTTGACTTAATTCTTGTAACAATAAAAGTGATCCTGCTGCACCAGGGGCAGCCATTGAAGTTCCATTTAAGTATGCATAACTTGAGTCGTTATCGCTCATGGAAGAGTACACCGATAAACCTTGTGTCACAATATCGGGTTTAATTCTACCGTCATCGGTGGGTCCCCAGGAACTAAAATTGGTGACAACTGCATCGCTAGGTTTTTGGTAGCCAGCACTTATTTGTCCTATGGCACCTACGGTTAAAATATTTTTTGCGTTTGCTTCTGTTGGAAGAATACCAAATGAATTATTACTGCTTAAACTATCAGGTCGATTGCCAGCGTTGTACATTTTCCCACTTTGATCTCTTCTCCAGTAAACACTTCCAACCGCTGGCCCTGTGCTGTTTCGGTTATTCCCAGCAGACTTTACAATTAAATAAAAAGGCGCGTTATATGCGATAGAATCAAAGGTTTGTGCACCTGATTCATAAAGTCCAAATCTATAATCTTCTTTTTCGTTCCATCTTCCATTGTATTCCCATCTAGAAGAATCACTATTGTAATCCCAACCAGCTACTGTGCCATAAGAATGATTAGAAATTAATAAGCCAGCTGCAGCGGCGTTGGCCATTTCTGCTTCGTCATTGTTCCAATCATAGGCGAATGCACCTTTTACGCCATAAGCCATTCCTTTTGCCAATGGGTTAACCCCTTTCCCTATAACAATACCAGCTACATGGGTAGGATGATCCACCACTTTACTCGCGTTGTCTTTTAAGGTAAGTCGTCCTGCAAATTCTTTATGCGTAAGTCTGGGGGAAGATTCATCCCATACACCAATTCGATTGGTGATACTATCACTAGAACCACTTAAATTAAAACCGGTAATTCCTCCAGGCCACAATTGATTTGTGTTTACCGTAATGGCATGCACAGGATCATTATAGGTGGTATAGTAAATGGGTTGCCCAGCAGCATCAACACCCATTAGACTTACTACTTGATTTTTGCCGGATTTATATTGAACAGGCCATCCCTTTTCTTTTGATTTGATAATGGCTTCAGTAAAACTGGCCCTTGAGGTTGCTTCAAGTGCTTTTGCTGTGTTGTTCAATAAAGTTTTTTTTGTTTCAGTTTGTGCAAAAACACTGCTCAGCATAAAACTACTTACTGCAAGTAAAAAAAATGATTTAAGCATTATATTGTATTAATATGACCAAAGACAATTTAGTTCCTTTAAAAATACAATGAAATCTCGGTATATTTTAGTGTATTTTTATATAAATTCCTGCTATGAATAAATGGATAAGCTATTGTATCATGGGAAGCCTCTTATTCCCTCTATTTTCCTGTAAAAGTCAGCAAATTGTACAAGATAAACCCAATTTTATAGGTTCTATATATGAACAAAAATTCAACTCAATGCCCGGAAATGGCAGGGGTAGTGGAAAAGGTACGCCCATGGCCACTAGTTTACATATTTATAAAGCCACTCAACTCAATCAATTGGATAGCTTGACCGGTTCTTTTTGTAGCCGAATTAATGGCGATTCAATTACGACCATTCAATCTAATTCCATGGGACAATTTAACGCAAGATTAAAGCCAGGGAAGTACAGCGTTTTTGTAAGGGCTGAGAATGCATATTATATTCCTTTTTTTTCTGGAACTGCATGGACCGCCTTATTTGAAATTAAGGCAGATACCCCTACGAATTTAGATATTATTGTACGCGGAAGTACAAATTCTCAGTAAAGTAAGAATAGGAATGGTATCTTTGCGGGGTTGGTATGAATGAACAATCTTTGTTTGAGCGTTTACAAAAATCCCCCCTCCTAAATAATTTGGTGGACAGGATTGCTGTGTCCAAAGGGAATGAAAATCCTTTTCAAGTATTTCTTCAAAATTTAAATGGTTCGGCTACAGCATTTGTATTGCAATCTATTTTTAGCAATGAAAAAACAAGTCATTTAAACCATTTAATTGTTTTAAATGACGCTGAAGAAGCAGCTTATTTTTTTAATTCTATTGAGAGTGTAACAGCAGCTTTAGACTTATTTTATTTCCCCTCCTCATTTAAGTCACCTCATAATTTTAGTGTATTAAATCCTTCGCATGTAATGTTAAGAACGGAGGCGTTGACTAAGATTTCAATGGGTGGGAATAAAAAAATTATCGTTACTTATCCAGAAGCGTTGTTTGAAAAAGTAGTATTGGCTAGAACTTTGCAACAAAATATTATTCTAATTAAAACCAATGAAAATCTTAACTTGAATGCATTGATGCAACAAATGGTTGATTATGGTTTTGAAAGAACCGATTTTGTTTATGAGCCAGGACAATTTGCTTTAAGAGGAGGCATTTTAGATATTTATTCTTTTGGGAATGAAAAGCCCTATCGTATCGAATTATTTGGGGAAGAAGTAGATAGTATTCGACTTTTTGATCCTGCTTCGCAATTAAGCGAAAGAAAATTATTGCAAGTAAATATCATCCCCAATGTAACAACACAATTTGAGGACACCGAAAAAATTCCGCTTTTGGATTTTTTAGCCACGGATACCATTGTTTGGTTAAAGGATTGGGAATTGACTAAGCAAAAAGGGTTGGATCAATATGAAGCTTTGGAAACCTTTGTCACGCATCACGCTGCAATGAATAAAGCAGATGATGCGGATCCGCATAAAAAAGAATCGCATATTGATGATTTTGAAAAAGTAGAAACAACCGAAAAGCGATTATGCGCTCATACCCTTATAGAGTGGGGATTTCATGCACATTTAACCCAAGAAAAAATTGCCTTTAACACACAGTCTCAGCCTATTTTCAATAGACAATTTCAATACTTGATTGCTAATTTGCAAGAATTAGAAAAGCAAGGCTATGCCTTATATTTATTTGCAGAACAAGCAAAGCAATTAGAAAGATTACACGCAATTTTTACTGATTTAAAAACAGACATTCAATTTACACCTATTGTAAAAAGCATTCATGAAGGATTTATTGACCATGACCATAAAATGGTTTGTTATACCGATCATCAAATTTTTCAGCGCTATCATAAGTATAAAGTAAAACAAGCGTATAGTAAAAGCAAGGCCATTACTTTAAGAACTTTACGTGATTTACAACCCGGCGATTATGTAACCCATATCGATCACGGCGTTGGAGTATATAGTGGTTTGCAAAAAATTGAGGTGAATGGACATACGCAGGAAGCCGTGCGCATCATTTATAAGGACAGCGATATTTTATATGTGAATATTAATTCATTGCATAAAATATCCAAATATACTGGTAAGGAAGGTGCACCCCCTAAAGTCAATAAATTAGGTTCGGATGCTTGGGTAAAATTAAAAGACAAAACCAAGGCTAAAGTAAAAGCCATTGCTTTTGATTTAATTAAATTATACGCACATCGTAAAGCACAATCGGGCTTTGCTTTTACGCCAGATAATTATATGATACATGAATTGGAAGCTTCGTTTATGTATGAGGACACGATTGATCAGGCCAAAGCGATTGCCGATGTGAAAAAGGATATGGAGCAAGCTTCCCCTATGGATAGATTAGTATGTGGAGACGTAGGTTTTGGAAAAACCGAAGTAGCCATCCGTGCTGCTTTTAAAGCCGCTATTGATGGAAAACAAGTGGCAGTATTGGTGCCTACCACTATTTTGGCATTTCAACATTATAAAACATTTAAGGAGCGTTTAAAGGATTTTCCGGTAACAGTGGATTATATCAATCGATTTAAATCTTCCAAGGAGAAAAAAGAAACGATTGAAAAAGTAAAAGAGGGCAAGATTGATATATTGGTAGGTACGCATGGTATTTTAGGAAAAGAAGTGGGCTTTAAGGATTTAGGTTTGATGATTATTGATGAGGAGCAAAAATTTGGTGTGGCCCATAAGGAGAAATTAAAAACATTAAGGACGACAGTAGATTGTTTAACACTTACGGCAACACCTATTCCAAGAACCCTGCATTTTAGTTTAATGGGAGCAAGGGACTTAAGTATCATTAACACAGCTCCTGCCAACAGACAACCTATACATACTGAAGTGCAAGTGTTTCACGAGGATGTGATTAGAGAAACAATTTATTATGAAACTGAGCGAGGGGGGCAAGTATTTTTTATACATAATCGCGTACAAGGATTGCCTGAAATGTGTGCAATGATTCAAAAATTATGTCCGGACTTAAGTATTGGCTTTGCGCATGGACAATTGGAAGGACATCAGTTAGAAGAAAAGATTTTAGACTTTATTGAGCGTAGGTATGATGTGCTGGTATGTACTAATATAGTAGAGAGTGGGGTGGACATACCTAATGTAAATACCATTATCGTTAACAATGCACATCATTTTGGTTTAAGTGATTTACACCAATTAAGAGGAAGGGTGGGACGTAGCAATAGAAAAGCCTTTTGCTATTTATTGGCACCGCCCATAAGTACTTTACCCGACGATTCTAGAAAACGCTTACAAACCCTCGAGCAGTTTAGTGATTTAGGAAGTGGATTTCAAATTGCTATGCGGGACTTAGATATTAGAGGAGCGGGTAATTTATTGGGTGGTGAGCAAAGTGGATTTATGGCAGAGATTGGGCTTGAAATGTATCAGAAAATTTTAGCCGAAGCGGTTAGGGAATTAAAACGTTCGGACTTCCAGGAATTATTTCAAGAAGAAATCAGCAAGCAAGACGATTTTGTTTCGGATTGTACCATTGATACAGATTTGGAAATTATGATTCCGGATAGCTATGTTGAAAATATAGGAGAAAGGCTTTCCTTATATACGCGATTAGATCAGTCCGAGGATGATGCCGAATTAGCAAATATGAAATTGGAATTAACGGACCGATTTGGTCCTTTACCTGCTCCTGTGAATGATTTATTTGTAACGATTCAATGTAGAAGATTAGCCATTGCATTAGGTTTTGAGAAGATGACCTTGAAGGACGAGACCATGCGTTGCTTTTTTATAAATAGGCCGGACTCCCCTTATTTTGAAAGTGATACTTTCAAAAATTTATTAGCATTCACCAATACTTCCATGAACAATGCCCATTTTAAACAAGTGGGAAAAACTTTTATACTCGTTATTAAAGATATTAAAGGAATGGAAGCTTGTTATCGCACATTGACCAAAATATACAATGGGATCATGAGCATATAAAAAAATAGAGGCCACCGTTTACGGGTGACCTCGAAAAATTCATAAGAGGATATTTAGCGTGCCCTTATATTTGTGTAAAGGACGCGTTAAAAACTAAAATCCTTTTTTAGCTACACCATCAGCAATTGCTTTTAAAGCATTTGCTTCGCTCATGATAGCAGCCATTTTATTTCCTTTACCATCGTGACCGCCTGCCATGTAACCGCCTTTAGCAGTTTTAGTAATTACAGCGTCATGCATTGGTACATTTTTTTCTTTTGTTTTTAAGCAATAAGCTTTGATCATTTTTGAAGTGTCCATTTTGTATAAATTTTAGTGTTAAAATTGCTGAATTGAAAGTAGGTTATTTATTGTGATTCCTTTTAGATTAAGATTGATTTTTTGTTAAAAAACACCTTTTTTAGGCCTAAATCATGGTTTAGACGTCAATTTTGGCATATTTAGCATGACTTTCAATGAATTCTCTACGCGGAGCCACTTCGTCACCCATTAACATACTAAAGATGCGATCTGCCTCGGCAGCACTATCAATAGTCACTTGTTTAAGGGTTCTGCGACTTGGGTCCATGGTTGTTTCCCATAACTGGTCGGCGTTCATTTCACCCAGACCCTTGTAGCGCTGAATAGTCACTGAGCTGTCATTTCCACCTCCTAATTTTACGATTAAATCTTTTCGTTGTTCATCACTATATGCGTATTCTTGATCCTTCCCTTTCTTTACTAAATACAAAGGAGGTTGTGCAATATATACATAACCATTTTGCACCAACTCTTTCATATACCTAAAGATGAAAGTTAAAATCAATGTTGCAATGTGAGATCCATCCACGTCGGCATCGGTCATAATGATTAACTTATGGTAACGCAATTTTCCAATGTTCAATGCTTTTGGATCTTCGGGTGTTCCCACCGTTACGCCCAAAGCAGTGTACATATTTCTAATTTCCTCGTTCTCATAAATTTTATGTTCCATTGCTTTTTCAACGTTCAGGATTTTACCACGTAATGGTAAAATGGCTTGATAGCTTCGGTCACGTCCTTGCTTTGCTGTTCCACCTGCCGAGTCTCCTTCCACTAAGTACAACTCACATCTTTCAGGATCTCTTTCTGAACAATCGGCTAATTTACCTGGTAAGCCACCGCCAGATAAAACGGTTTTTCTTTGTACCATATCACGTGCTTTCTTGGCAGCAACACGCGCTTGGGCGGCTAATATAATTTTTGAAATAACATATTTCGCTTCCTTAGGATTTTCTTCCAAATAGGCTTCTAATGCGCGTCCTACAGTAGTTTGTACCACACCACTTACCTCGCTATTACCTAGTTTTGTTTTAGTTTGACCTTCAAATTGAGGTTCTGGCACTTTCACGGAAATGATGGCACTTAATCCTTCTCTAAAGTCATCACCTTCTACCGTTACTTTTGCTTTATCAAATAGACCTTCCTTATCGCCATAACTTTTAAACACACGTGTTAAAGCTGTTCTAAAACCAGTAACGTGTGTACCACCTTCGATGGTATTGATATTGTTTACGTAAGAGAAAATGTTTTCTTTAAAATCATCGTTGTAAGTTAAAGCCACTTCCACCATCACATTAGATGTTTCATCTAATCCTTCAACATACAAAGGAGAACTTATGATTGGATTTCTGTTGGCGTTCTTATCCAACATTTGAACGAATTCAATGATTCCCCCTTCACTATAAAAATTATTCGTGTAGGGTTGACCATCTTCGCCTAACTCTCTTAAGTCGGTTAAGGTGATACTTATGCGCTTATTCAAATAAGATAATTCACGTAAACGACCTTCTAAAATTTCTTTCTTATAAATTGTTTCTTGGAAAATGCTAGCATCAGGCCAAAAATGAACATGGGTACCTGTTTTTTCACTAGTTCCCGTTTCTCTCACAGCATATTTTGGCACACCAATGCTATATTCTTGTTCAAAGATTTTTCCTTCTCTTTGAACGGTCACCAATAATTTAGTACTTAATGCATTTACACAACTCACCCCCACACCGTGTAAACCACCAGATACTTTGTAGGTGTTTTTATCAAACTTACCCCCTGCGTGTAGCACGGTCATTACTACTTCCAATGCAGATTTTTTCTCTTTAGAGTGCATTGCTGTAGGGATACCTCGACCGTTATCTTGAACGCTTATGGAATTGTCTTTGTGAATGGTTACTTCGATGTGTGAGCAGTAGCCAGCCAATGCTTCATCAATCGAGTTATCTACCACCTCATAAACAAGGTGGTGCAAACCTTTGGAGCCCACATCTCCAATATACATTGCGGGTCTTTTTCTTACCGCCTCCAAGCCTTCTAATACCTGGATACTATCGGCGCCATAATTCTTGTTTTCGGCCGAATCGGGGGATTGTAAATCTTCTGACATAAATAGAGCAATTTTTTGTTTTTATAGGGCGTTTTAAACGCATACAAACTTAAGAAAATTAAGCAGTGAGATAGTCGATTTTAAGCGTTTTAGTTATCCCCAAATTCTATGCACTGTGAATTATTTAAAGGTCAAAAATGAGGCTAAAAATGGCCTTTAAATGGCATTGTTTTTATGCACTCAGGTCCCTATGAAAAAATAAATATAAATGGGCCTTAATTGTCATTATTTGGTCATTTTTTGCAGGTTAAATTTTCCTTTGGTTGAACCTTTTGGGTTGCTTTAATGTTTATACATTAATTTTGTGACTGTGATACAAGCTTTAGACATATTAAAACAAGTCAATAAACCTGCTGAATTTGCAGGAATGGCCTTGTTATGGCATAAGGATCAGCATATACCCGGTTCCACACAATATAGCATCAAGCGATACTATGCGCAAGAAAACTGGAATACCGAAGACATGGGTATGTTTATCTATCACTTTAATCAAGACCAACCCCAGGATAATTTTTTAGAATTGCGTTTTTGTATTTCTGGTAACAGGTATTGCGACAATAAAATTTGTGGTGATTGCAATCAAATACCCACAGAAGAATGTGCTGGTCCATTGAGAACTGTGGATGTGTTTTCTTTCCATTTTACAAGTACATTTTTACATCAGTTTTTACACAACGTAAAATTAACCACCACAAAGGACGAAGTGTTGGCTTTTAAACATCCTAATGCGTTTACTAAATTATTTCCTTTAAGTATCCGCAAGCGCAAAACATTGGATGGTGTATTAAACCATAGCTATACAGGTTCCTTAGAGAATATTTTTATCAATGCAAAAATTCATGAATTGCTATTGCAAAGCTTGGATGTAATTGTAGATGATGAAAAAGAAGAAGGGTTCACTTGTAAATTTTTAGCAGACGATCGTGGAAAGGAGAGTATTTATCAAGCACGTGAAATTTTATTGCAACATATTGGCGACCCCATTACGATTAAAGAATTGAGTCGTAAAGTAGCCATGAATGAGTGCTATTTAAAGAAAGGGTTTAAAGAAATTTTTGGCACTACTATATTTGATTTTTACCAACAACAAAGAATGGAACACGCAAAGTATTTGTTGTATGAGAAAGCCTTGAGTGTTACTGATGTTTCAGCATTATTAGGGTATTCTTCTATTTCCCATTTTTCAGCTGCTTTCAAAAAGCATACTGGCTTAAAACCTTGCGAGTTACTTAACTAATCAAGCATTTTAATTGATTTAATGGTATAGCCCAATCAATAATCCCTTCCCATTCGATTTATTAATTTATCCAACGGTTTTTTTAGTTATTTTTATTTTCTAAAATATTACTATGCGCCATTTATTTGCCATTGCGATTGTTTTTTTATGCAGTTCTTGCATTAACCAAAGAGTGGATTTAATTGTGCACCATGCACAAATTTATACAGTGAATAATGATTTTGCAACGGCAGAAGCCATGGCAGTGCAGGACGGTAAAATTGTGGCAATAGGCACGAATGATGAAATTTTAAAAGAGTATAAATCTGATAGCGTAGTAGATGCAAAGGGTGCGCCGGTGTATCCTGGTTTTATCGATGCACATGCCCATTTTGTAGGCTATGGACAATCCTTATATGCGGTGGATTTAATGTTTGTACCCACTTGGGAAGAAGCCATAGCAAGAGTAAAAGATTTTGCTGCAAAGCATCCAGGTAAAAGCTGGATTAGAGGAAGAGGTTGGGATCAAAATCGTTTTCCCGGCAAACAGTTCCCCACCAATGCGGAGTTAAATGCGTTGTTTCCAGATCGCCCAGTGTTATTAGAAAGAGTGGATGGTCATGCAAGTATTGCCAATGATTTTGCTTTGAATTTGGCAGGGGTGAAGCCAGGCCAAACCATGGTAGGCGGACAGTTTATGATGCAAAATGGAAAGCTCACTGGTTTATTAATTGACAATGCAGTGGGGGTAGTGGAGCGCAATGTGCCCAAAGCTACCAGCGATGATTATAAAAATTGGTTAACTGCTGCACAGCAAAATTGTTTTGCCACTGGGTTAACTACCATAACAGATTGTGGTTTAAGTCCTGATGATATTGATCAAATTGATGCTTTGCAAAAAAGCAATGAGCTAAAAATGCGTTTGTATGTAATGTTAAGCGATAAATCATCTTCCTACAGTTCAAAATATTTTACAGGAGGTGGCTATACCACTGATCGCTTGTTTGTGAAAGGGGTAAAAGTATATAGTGATGGGGCATTGGGTAGCAGAGGTGCTTGTTTATTGCATGCCTATACTGATAAGTTGGGATGGAATGGTTTTTTATTAAGCAGTAAGGCGCATTTTGATTCGATTGCCGCTAAATTAATTAATACCGATTTCCAAATGTGTACCCATGCAATTGGAGATAGCGCCAACCGTACTATTTTAAACGTGTATGCAAAATATTTGAAAGGGAAAAATGATAAACGCTGGAGAATTGAGCATGCGCAAATTGTTAACCCGGCTGATTTTCATTTATTTGGTGACAACAGTATTATCCCCTCTGTACAACCAACACATGGTACTAGCGATATGTATTGGGCAGAAGACAGGCTAGGTAAAGAAAGACTAAAAGGGGGCTATGCATATAAACAATTATTGGAACAAAATAATTGGTTGCCTTTGGGAACAGATTTCCCTGTGGAGGAAATTAATCCCTTTAAAACTTTCTTGGCTTCGGTGGCAAGACAGGATAGCAAAGGTTTTCCTGCAGGAGGCTTTCAAATGGAAAATGCCTTAACGCGTGAACAAACCATTCGAGGAATGACCATATGGGCGGCAAAAGCCAATAGAATGGAAAAAATAGTGGGATCATTAGAAGTGGGTAAAAAGGCTGACTTTATTATTTTGGACAAGGACTTAATGAAAGTGCCTACAGACAGTATCTTACATATTAAAGTGAAAAACACTTATGTGAATGGGGAAAGAGTTTATTAGGAATGATTTTATTTTTAGCGGGTCCCCAAAATTCAATTAATCAATTTATATGAAAAAAATAGTTTTAATCACGGCGCTTTTATTTTTTGTGACCTGTTCTTTACAGGCACAACAAAATGCGTCATCTAATAATGTTTATTCAAAATCTATCTTTTTTGAATTGGGTGGACCAGGCTTGGCTTCGGTCAATTACGATATGCGTTTTAACAAAACTGGACAGGGGCTAGGATTCAGGGCAGGTATTGGAGGCATCCCTGATTATGATGTAAACTTACTCACTATTCCGGTGGGCTTAAATTATATTGCTTCCAAGGACAATAGAAACTTCTTTGAATTTGGTGCTGGTTTTACCATTATTACGGTCAACCCCGATGATAGCGGCATATTTAGTGGAAGTTTTGGACACACAACCTTTGGCTATCGTTTACAACCCAAGGATGGGGGCTTTACTTTTAGAGCCACCATGAATCCTGTGATTACAGAGGACGGTATATTTCCTTTTTATGGAGGAATTGGTTTTGGCTGGAAGTTTTAATTAAAGTCCAACCATATCCTTAGGCACTACCCATGCATCAAACTCCTCAGGAGTAACATAACCTAATTTCACCGCCATTTCTTTTAAAGTAGTGCCTTCCTTATGTGCTTTTTGTGCAATCTCAGCCGATTTATAATAACCGATTTTTGTATTTAAGGAAGTCACCAACATTAAACTGTTGTTTACATGCTTATTAATATTTTCTTCGATGGGTGCTAATCCAATAGCACATTTTTCATTAAAGCTCATACATCCATCCCCAATTAATCTTGCACTATGTAAGAAATTATAAATCATTACTGGTTTGAAAACATTCAATTCAAAGTGTCCCATGGAGCCACCTACATTAATAGCCACATCATTACCCATTACTTGTGCTGCAATCATGGTTAACGCTTCTGATTGAGTTGGGTTTACTTTACCTGGCATAATGGATGAGCCTGGTTCATTGTCAGGAATAAATAATTCACCAATTCCGCTTCTTGGTCCTGAGGATAACATGCGCACGTCATTGGCGATTTTCATTAAACTCACAGCCACTGTTTTCAACGCACCATGTGATTCTACAATCGCATCATGTGCAGCCAATGCTTCAAATTTATTTTCGGCAGTTACAAATGGCAAACCTGTTAAGTTAGCAATATGTTTTGCAACATTTTCGGAGTATCCTTTTGGTGTATTGATACCTGTACCTACAGCAGTTCCACCCAATGCCAATTCGCTTAAATGTGCAAATGTATTTTCAATGGCTTTTAATCCATGTTTTAATTGACTTGCATAACCACTAATTTCTTGGCCTAAAGTAAGTGGGGTTGCGTCCATAAAATGCGTACGTCCAATTTTTACAATATGCATAAACTCCGCACTTTTTGCATCCAATGTATTTTTTAAAGTAGTAATACCTGGAATAGTTACTTCTCTCAAAATTTTGTAGGCTGCAATATGCATTGCGGTTGGGAAAGTATCATTGGATGACTGTGATTTATTCACATCGTCGTTTGGATGAATAAATTTCTCTTTATCAGTAAGGCTGCCTCCATTTATCACATGAGCACGATAGGCAATTACCTCGTTCATGTTCATATTGCTTTGTGTACCACTTCCGGTTTGCCATACGACTAATGGGAATTGATCATCTAATTTTCCGGCTAAAATTTCGTCACATACCTGACCAATTAAATCACATTTTTCTTTTGGTAAAACACCTGCATCAAAATTGGTTAAAGCTGCCGCTTTTTTTAAGTAAGCAAATGCACGAATTATTTCTTTCGGCATTCTATTAATGTCTTCTGCAATTTTAAAATTCTCAATACTTCTTTGTGTCTGTGCACCCCAATAAACATGAGCGGGTACTTTTACTTCACCCATTGTGTCTTTCTCAATTCTGTATTCCATATAAGGTATTTTTAGCTACCGCAAAGGTAAGGCTCCCAAATTAAATTTAGGGCAAGAAATTGAAGTAAAACTTGCTAAAGAGGGTAGCTTGAACCAACTAAAATCATGCTATCGATTGCTTAATGCCAATTGGATTAGTGGCCCTTAAAATGCGGCTTTCTTTTTTCTTTAAAGGCGGCAATACCTTCTTTGGCGTCATCACTTGAAAAGCAATCGCCAAATAAATTAGCCTCCACATCATACCCATTTACCGATTCATCCCATACCGCATTAATCGCTTTTATGGAATTACCCACTGCAATGGCAGATTTTTCGTGCACCACTTTTAATATTGAAAATGCTTTGTCTAATAATTCGGTTTGCGGCACCACGTAATTGACTAGGCCATAATTCATGGCTTGGGTTGCATTAATGGTTTTTCCTGTGATAATTAATTCCATGGCCCTGCCTTTGCCTACACGCTGTGTTAATCGCTGAGAACCACCGTACCCAACCATGATACCCAAATTCACTTCGGGCTGTCCAAATATGGCACTCTCGGAGGCAATTACAAAATGGCAACTCATGGCCAATTCACAACCGCCACCCAATGCAAAACCATTTACACAAGCGATAATCGGTTTAGGGGAATGTTCAATTTTAGCAAATACCGCTTGCCCTCTTTTTGCTACGGCAATGGCTTCTTCTTTTGAAAGCGCTTCAAATTCCATAATATCTGCACCCGCTACAAAACTTTTTAATCCTGCTCCGGTAATGACTACGCTTTTTATTTCTGGAAATTTATATACTCGATCCAGCACTGCATCTAGGTCATTGATTACTTGTTTATTTAAAGCATTTAAAACATCAGGACGATTAATGGTAATGATCAAAGTATGATCTTCCATTTTTGTAAATAAAGTTTGGAAAGACATATAGAAGCATTTTTTAAGTGAAGAAAGCGATTAAAAAAGCAATTTTATTTTCTGTGTGTTGCTACCCAATTTTTAATATAGTCTGCAATATCACTGGTATTGGCACCAGGGCTAAAAAGGGTTCCAATACCCATTGCACTTAAAGTGGCATTATCCTCCTCGGGAATAATACCCCCACCTGTAAGTAAGGTATTGGTTAATCCTTTTTCTTGCATCAATTGATATACTTTCGGGAAAATAGTCATGTGCGCGCCCGATAAAATACTAATCCCAATGGCGTCCACATCTTCTTGCAATGCTGCTTGAACAACCATCTCTGGACTCTGTCTTAGCCCAGTGTAAATTACTTCCATACCTGCATCTCTTAATGCAGAAGCAATTACTTTGGCACCTCGATCATGGCCATCCAGGCCTACTTTTGCTACTAATACTCTAATTGGTTTCTCTGCGCTCATTCGGATTTATTTTAGCATGCTTAGTGTTGACAAGTTACACCAATTCTATGATAATAATTGCAAGCTATATTGAATTCTTGCAATGGTTTCTTTTAGCTCAATGGTTTCTACAATTTCAAAAACCCCGGGTCCAAATTTGCCTCCCACCAACATAATTCTAAATGGCAACATTAACTCACCTGGCTTTAATTCATGCTTGGCTACTAAATCTTTAAACTCGGCTTCTAAATCAATAGCAGGAGCAGTAATTACACCGCTTTCCATTTTGCTATTATATATTGCCGCCAACTCAGTAAAGAATTCAGTTTTTTTAGCGTCCCATTTTGGTGCAACACTGGCGGTATCAATTTGGGTAGGCGCTTTAAAATAAAAACTGGACTGTGTAATAAAATCAGGCAATAATTGACATCTTTCTTTGACCAATCCAATGACTTTAACTAAATAGGCTTTATCATGTATTTCAATGCCTTCTTTATCCAAATAAGGTTGCACTAAAGCAGCTAATTTTTCATTCTCCATTTTCTTTATCCACTCTCCATTAAACCACTTTGCTTTTTCATAATCAAATTTAGCGCCGCCTTTATGCACTCTATCCAAAGAGAATCCTGCAATCAATTCTTCGATGGTATAAATTTCCTTATCGGTTCCATCATTCCATCCAAGCATTGCCAATAAGTTCACAAATGCTTCGGGAACAAATCCACGCTCTTTAAAACCAATAGTTGTTGTGTTGGTATTGGGGTCAAACCAATCCATGGCAAAAACAGGAAACCCTAAACGTTCTCCATCTCGCTTACTTAATTTCCCATTGCCATCAGGCTTTAAGATTAAAGGAAGATGTGCCCATTTTGGCATTTGATCTAAGCCAAATAAATATTTCCATAACAATACATGCACCGGTGCACTAGGCAACCATTCTTCCCCTCTAAAAGCATGCGTAATTTTCATTAAATGATCATCTACCACCACCGCAAGGTGATACGTAGGCATACCGTCGGCTTTTAATAAAACCTTATCGTCCACCATATTGGTATCAAAGCTTACCTGCCCTCTAATCACATCTTCCAAACTTACTTCCTCATTTTCTGGCACTTTTATTCTAATAACATGCGGTGTATTATTTTTTAATAATTCATCTACCTCTTCTTTAGAAAGAGATAATGAATTTTTCATGTCCATTCGATGGGCACGACTGTATTGAAAATTAGGTACTTCTTTACGTTTGTTGTCTAAATCCTCAGGGGTATCAAATGCATAATAAGCATTGCCTTGGGCAATTAATTTATCGGCATATTGTTTATACATGGCCTTGCGTTCGCTTTGGCGATAAGGTCCATAAGGGCCACCATGCATTGAACTTTCATCAGGTGTTAAACCACACCAAGCTAAAGTATCTTGAATATATTGTTCTGCTCCGGGTACAAAACGGGTTTGGTCCGTATCCTCAATTCTTAGAATAAATTCTCCGTTATTGTGTTTGGCAAATAAATAATTGAATAAAACGGTTCTAACACCCCCCAAATGTAAACCGCCTGTGGGAGAGGGGGCAAATCGAACTCTAACCTTTGCGTCCATACTTTACTTCATTTTTACAAAGATAATATTCATACGGGCAAAAGAACTATTTATCTTTGGGTATGTATTTGATTAAAACACCTTTTTGGCTGCGTGCATTTTATCCAAAATGTATATGGAATATTCCCTCCAAGGAAAAGGTGATTTATTTAAGTTTTGATGATGGGCCGCATCCTGAAGCAACCCCTTTTGTTTTAGCTGAATTAAAAAAATACAATGCAAAAGCTACTTTTTTTTGCATTGGGAATAATGTACTCAAACACCCCAATATTTATGAGTCCATTTTAATGGAAGGGCATGCAGTAGGGAACCATACCTATGATCATTTAAATGGATGGAATACACCTGCCAATGTTTATATCGACAATATTAAAGACGCTACTAATTTAATTGACAGTAATTTATTCAGACCTCCTTACGGGCGCATTACCCAAAAACAAATTCGCCAATTGAAATCCGCCCCTTATCTCCCTAACAAAATAATTATGTGGGATGTATTGAGCGCCGATTTTGATAAGACATTAAGTGGAGAAGATTGTGCACGCAACGTAATTAAACATACCCAACCTGGATCCATTATTGTTTTTCATGATAGTCAAAAAGCATGGGATAGAATGTCCATTGCTTTACCCATGGTATTGGACTATTTTTCCAAACTGGGATATCGTTTTGAAAGCATTTCTTAAATGTGTTGAGCCTTTATTTTTCGAAAAAAAAAGAAGGCCAAGGTAGAAACCTCGGCCTGTATAATCCGTACCCTATAAAAAACAAAAAGATAAAGTCTGTACTAATAAGACCTATCGTCCAAGTGCTAAAACGATGAAATAAATAGTTTTAGTATGTAAGGTGAAAAAAAAACCTTTTTTTTGCATGAATAAGCAGTCATTTATGCGTTTTATAGATACTCATGCTCATATTTACGACGATACCATCCTGCCTGAAATAGAAGCTATTTTAAAAAATGCTGCTTCTAATGGGGTAGAAAAAATTCTGATGCCAGGCATAGATAGTAGTTGTATTGATAATATGTTGTCATTGGAGGCCAATTATCCGGATTCCTGCATTGCCATGATGGGTTTACATCCCTGCTATGTAAAGGAAAATTATCTTTCAGAATTAGCAATTGTGGAACAATGGCTGGCGAAAAGAAAATTTGTGGCCATTGGTGAGATTGGCTTGGATTTTTATTGGGACAAAACTTTTACCGAACAACAATACAAGGCTTTTGAAATTCAAATGCAATGGGCCATCGATTATAATACCCCTATTGTCATTCATACACGCAATGCGATGGGAGAAACCATTGAAGCCGTGAAACCTTTTGCAAAAAAAGGACTACGTGGCGCTTTTCATTGCTTTAGTGGGAGTAAGGAGTCGGCGCAGCAAATTATTGATATGGATTTTTATCTAGGTCTTGGTGGCGTACTAACCTATAAAAATGCAGGGGTAGCAGAGGCCATTAAAGAGATTCCAATGGAGTATTTGTTTTTAGAAACAGATGCCCCTTATTTACCTCCTGTCCCTTATAGAGGAAAAAGAAATGAGCCTGCCTTTATGCTAGAAGTGGCAAAAAAATTAGCTGAAATAAAAGAAATGCCTTTGCACGAAATTGCCGCCATCACTACCGCCAATGCGGAAAGGTTGTTTGGGATTTAAGAGGCTCGGTAATTTTTAAGGAGCTACTCGAAAATAAAATTGTTGGAATACTGTGCTTTGTTATCCAAGTTTTGGTATTGCTCAAAAGTGAATTCAGCGATAGGTAATTGAGCTGTACCACAAATAAACTTTCCACTATAACCTAATTGGGTTAAAAATGCAATGGTTTCTAAAACCCTTTCTTTACCTACATGTACCGCTTCAATTTCAACAATAATTTTGGGCTTGTATTTTTGTAAAATTTGAATTGCGCCTTTAAAAACTTTTAACTCATTGCCTTCTACATCAATTTTTAAAACATCAGGTTTAATTTGGTGCTTTTCACAGTATTGATCCATAGTCGTTGTGAAAACAGTTTCTGTATTGGTAACTGCTCCTAAATTATGTTGCTCATAAATGGTAGCACTAGGGGAGGAGGATTGGCCAGTTAAGTTGGAAGGGATATAAAGCGTTGCGGTAGCATCGTTATCAGACAAAGCTATATTGTTAATGGTCACATTCTCCCAGCGCATGATGGGTTTCATTTTTACTAAATAGGTAAACAATAAGGATTGAGGTTCAAAAGCATGAATTTGTCCCTTAGGGCCTACCAATTTTTGCATGAAATACAAGTAACCTCCTTTATGTGCGCCGATATCTAATACGGTGTTGCCATTTTTTACTGCTTCATTGATATACGCGATACCCCCTTTGTCGTCTCTGTTTTTATATTTTAAGGCTCTATGTCGAAGCTTTATTTTCTCAATAAAATTCATTGTGTCTTTTTTACGAGTTTAAAAATACTTTAAATATTACATTTATTATGTAATTAATTTGAGCGATAACGTATTACTAAAGTAGATTGGGATGGACGACTTCACTTCGCTACGTCGTCATCCCAATAATACGCTTTTACCGAAGCCTTTCAAACAATTTGGATGGACGACTTCACTTCGCTACGTCGTCATCCCGAATCGAGCTCTTTTACCAAAGCCTTTCAAACAATTTGGATGGACGACTTCACTTCCCTCAGTCCTCATCCTTA
>JACCDH010607130.1_pt1 | contig 26072 bp, 26 predicted proteins | sample 7442481 | NCBI WGS metagenome assembly JACCDH01 (sample SAMN15323433, study PRJNA562643) | freshwater metagenome | isolation source: river surface water | place: USA:Blue River Watershed | collected 2017-08-15 | reverse complement strand
TTTTTAAATAGATTATTTAAAATATTTAAAAATATGTTTTAATAATTAATACTTAAAGATATTATAACATATTATAGTTAGAGACCACCTGGGAATCCAACTAAATTAAAACCTAAACCTAGACCGACTCCATTCTTAGCGGAAACACCTACACTTGGTAAGTATGTATCCAAAATGCTAAATGTAGCAGCAGCGGTTAAAGCAATAAAAGCAATTTCTTCAAGGTTCAAGGAACGTTTAGGAATAGCAAAAGCAGCAATAGCAACCATTAAACCTTCAACCAAGTATTTAATGATTCTTCTAACAATTTCACTAATATCAAACATACTGGACATGTTCATTTATATTAAATAAATAGAAAAAAAAATAATATTTGCGATAAAAAACTTAAAAGGAAATAATTTATATATAATAAATGAGTCGTTCTAAAAAACAAGGATTTGAGAGAAAAGTTAACGAAAGTGGAAAGCCTAACCCTAAATACGTTGATTTGTTAGATGAAGATAAACCAATTGCTGGACAAAAATTCTTTTGTGCTTCTTTTATTTCTCCTGAAAAAATTTTGAAACAAAAAGAAATGTTTTTCTTTGAAGAGTTCCTAAAGAAATGGGAATTTAGTAAATCAATGGAGAAATTCACACAATTTCTTAATTTCATTTCTTACAAATACAAGCTTACTTTTAATGATGTGATGTCTGATTTTGAAGAATTTTGCAAGGAAGAAAAGGAAAGTATTTCCAGTTCTTCTCTTGATGATGATTATAAAACTTTCTTAGATAGATGTGAAGATGATTTACAAAAGAAATTTGATATTAAGCACAATTTCCAAACTAACACTCGTGGATTTAAAATTAGAGGTGTTTATCCTACACAAGAAGAAGCTGAGTTGAGATGTAAAATGCTCAGAGAAATAGACCCACATCATGATATTATGGTTGGTCCAATTGGAATATGGAATGCTTGGGATCCAGAAGCTTACAAGACTGGTCGCGTTGAATATATGGAAGAAGAATTGAATCAATTGATGAGTGAAAAGAAAAAGAATGAATCTAATGCTAAGGTTGCTTTTGAACAAAGAGTTAAAGAAACAAAACAAAAGGCTATTGAAGATAATATGAAAAACGCCGAAAAATCTGGTAATGTTTTAACTCAAACTGTTGATGAAATTGGTAATCTAATTGGTGTTAATAATATTAATTCCCAAGAAAGTTCTTTAAAATCTAATGGAGATATTTCTGTTGCTGATATTCGTAAAGAATTATTTGAAGGTGATAATATTGTTGTTGGACAAACTGATAACGGACGCAGTGAATTAATTAGTGGACCATTTGCTATCAAAAAAGGCGATGGTGTTATGGAAAATGTTGATTAAATAAATTACGAGTAATTCTACTAATACTAACAAAATATATAAATTAAATTAATTGTTAATTTATATATTATAATGTGCTATAATAATAATCTTGTATTATTATTTTGTTTTTAATATTTCTACTCATTTTTGATTTAGATATTCCTTCAAATTCTGACGCAGTCGCAATACTATCCCATGTTCCTAATAATTCGTTTGTATCTATTTGTTTTTTAAATACTTTTTTACCAGTTGAAGATGTTAATCTTGGTTTTATTTCATTTTGTTTTAAACATAATCCATAGTAACCTTCATTACTTCCTTCATTTGTCCAAACAGTCGCCTTAAGAGCATAAGGAGAATTATTAAGATAATCTTTGATTTCTTTCATATCATTTTCATTAGCTTCTTTTCCTATTGAGAGTTTCCATTTATGATATTCTTTTAATAAAACAGAATTTAATATCTTTCCGGTATCAGAAAATTTACATATTTCAAATATAAATGTTTCTATATTAGAATTACTACATATTTTTTTATACTCTACTGTTTTTAATTTTATACCAACATAACCATGATGTCCATTAATTCTTTTGGGTTTAAATCTTGTATCTAAATAGTTTTTAAGTCCATGAAAAATTTCCTTTGTTGGTTTTACCTTATTCCATAAACGATAACGACCTTCTATATTTACTGAAATTTCTTCAACATCTGGACGAACTATACAAATAGTGTTAATAAATTCATTAAATTTTTTATTAATATCATCTTCTGGTAATAAGACATTATGGTAAACACTGTGATTTTCAATATTATTAATAGTTTCCACTATTTTTTGTTGTTTTTCTAATTTTTCGTTTAATTCATTGATTTGTATTATTGTATTGTCTTTTTCATTTTGTAATAATTTTATTTTTTCTTTTAACATATTATTTTCATATTCTAATTCTTCGTTTAGTTTCAATAATTTATTGAAATTATCTATGCTATATGTTTTTGATTGTATAATTTCTTTTATATATTTTAATAATTTTTCTATAGTAAAATTTTCTTTATCATACGCAATAATTTCTGTTTTATTTTTTCCATTTACTTCAATATAACGTATTTGTTTTTTAATTTTTGGATATGTTTTGATTAAATTTTCAATTTCTACTTTATTTTGAACTTTAAAAGCATTTATTAAAATAAAATTATTATAATGTTTTCTATGGTCATTTACTCTAACTGAAAGATTATTAGTATGACCAAATTTTATTAATTTTTCTCCATTTTCATTTGTATTATCAATTGTTCCTATATAAATACATTCAATATTTACAGGAAATTGTTCTATTATTGCTAATTCAACAGCCCTTTGTTTTTCTTTTTCTTTATTTAAAATTGTATTTTCCTTTTCTTGTAATTGTTGTTTTAATTCTTCACTTTCCTCTTTGGCTATTTCAAACATAATATTTTCCAGTTTAATAAAGTAATCATGAATTTCATCAGCCTTTTTAGTTCCTGCTTTTAAACAAAATTTTTTGAAGGTTTCAATATTCATCATAATTATTTCTTTATTGTGACCACCTCTGTTGTCTTTTTTTTGCTCTCCCGCCTTCGTGAGCAAAAAAATATAGTCTTTATTAACACAAAAATTTTTAGTTAAAACAGTTTTTGCGTGTGCTTTATTTGAAAATTCAATCCATTTCCATACATTATCCAAGTCAATAACAAAATCATTCTTGGAATCATACTTCAAATAACAGAAAAAACTTGATAAAAACATTTGTTGTTCATAATTATTAAATGTGTTTTGAACTTTTTCAACTAATTTTGATTGGTAATTACCACTCAATTTTGTAATTGGGTTGCTTTCTATGAGATTTACAATATCTACGCTCATCTTATATAATATTATAGTAACAAGCCTTTAAGTTGTTTTTTTGCTTTTTAAAAACAAAAACAAATTTACCACTTGGCTTTTCTAACACTTATCTTTGGTCCAGAACCCTTCTTTTTCATCTTATTTGGGTCATAAGCTTCATCTTCTTCATCATCTGAAGGCATATCTTTAGACATTTCCCAAAATTCTTTCGCTCCTAACTTGAAGTCATTATGAGAATCAGCTTTATACCAAAATACTTGGTCTTGTAATTTATTTGATTTTGAGTTATTATGTATTACTAAGCATTCATAATTTTCGGTACACTGGTCCATCACTTGACAGAAAGATTCAAATGTCGGAAACATACCAGCATAATTTTCATATATTCTTTTTCTATTCGCAATATAATTTTCTCTCAAAATAAAAACATAATCTATATTTGTACGCAAATTAGGTGGAATACCTAAAGGATATTGCATTGTGATGACTAACATCACCTTCCAATGTCTCCCATTCATGAAAAGTAAACGCATCATTTTATCCTTAGCCCAAGTGTTATCATAAAGACAATCATCTAAAATAACAAATGCTCTTGGGTCAATTGTACTGCGTTTATATGTAATCATTTCTTTTTTAATTTGTTTCAAAACTTGTCTTTGTCTTTTTAAAATATTCTCAATAATTACAGTGTTATATTCATTATGCACAAATAATTTCGGCACCATTTTACCATAAAAACCGTTTCCTTCTTCTGTTCCAGAAATAACTGTTCCAATAGGTATATCTTGATGATAGAAAAGTAAATCTCTTACCAAAAATGATTTACCAGTATCACGTTTTCCAATTAAAACAATTACAGGACCTTTGTTTTCACTTGGCTTAAAACTGATACTTTTCATATCAAATTTTTTCAAATCTAAAGTCATTTGTAATTATATTATTTTAGAAAATAAAATTTAATCTTTTTAACGAAATTATTCTTAAATTCAAAATCAAAATCGAATTCAAAAAAACATAATTAAGAAATAATAAGTTAAAAGTATTTAGAATTTATATATTTATTAGCTAATGGTAGTATCTATCAATTATCAAAAACGCAGGAATCAAGAGCTTTTTAAAGCTTTAGAGAATCCTGAATTGACTTTTCTCTCCAACATTCAAAATTATATTCCCATTTATACCAAATTTTTTTCATTGAATGAAACAAATTACAATAGTATTAACCTTAATCATAAATGGTATATTTCTAATGTTAGAGAAAGATTAGATGATGATTTTCACATTTATAATTGTACATTAAAAAATATAAATAACTCTACTAAAAGCAAACCTAAAGATGTATTCTTTAAGATGGCTCCATTAATTGACCCATTCAAATACTTAGTTGGAAAATATAGTCCTGATGATAAAAAATTATATAACCTCCCACAATTAACTACAAGTGAAGATGAAACTACCAGCAAATTTTTAGATGTTAATAACGCAGCATATGTTGATAGTTTTTTCACATTTTTAACAAGTCAATTAATATATGATTTCGATTTTGCTCATGGAATAGATTTTTTTGGCTCCTTTTTAGCAATCAAAAATGATTTTAAACTTAATATTATTGATGATCTAGATTATTTAAATGGTTCTGAATATTTCATTAAAAACAAAAATGTATTGTTTACTGTTGATGATTATGAATATCTTTTTTCTGATGATGGTGAAGTAAATAGCAATAATGGTAAATTAAAACCTATTAATATTGACCATACAATCAGTATGAAATCGCATCTATCAATAGATTCTTTTAATGATGGTGATTTCGATAATATTTTTTCTGAAAATAACACTCTAACAAAAGATAATTTGAGAGAACACGAAATGGAATTAGTTGATATTACTAACAACAATGAACTTTTGTCTACATCCAATCTAAATGGAAATGATAATAAAACTACATTAAAATCTGGTTCCAGTTGTTCATCAAGAACATCTCATACATCCATTGAGGATGAATGTGAAATTATAAGTGATAATATTGAAGAAATTCCTGATTTAATTACTGTTGAAGATATTAAAAGTGAAAAAAGTTTCAATAGTAACAAAAAAGTATCAGACAATTCTGAATTAGAAGTTGAATGTGATGAGGATATTGATAGCAATGAAGAAGATGAAGATGAACAAGATGAAGAAGATGATTTTGAAGATGAATGTGTTAATGCGATTATACCTAAAGTTCCTGTTCAAGTTATATGTATGGAATGTTGTGGGGATACTTTTGATAATCTTATTTTATCCTCTACATTATCTGAAGAAGAATGGTTTGCTGCTTTTATGCAAATTATTATGATTCTGATAACATATCAAAAGATGTTCTCATTTACACACAATGACCTTCATACAAATAATATTATGTATGTTGAAACAAATAGTAAATATTTTTATTATTGTTATAAAAACAAGTATTATAAAGTTCCCACATTTGGTAGACTTTTCAAAATTATTGATTTTGGTAGGGCTATTTATAAATATAATGGTAAACTTTTTTGTAGTGATAGTTTCCAAGCTGGAGGTGATGCGGCCACTCAATACAACACAGAACCTTATTTCAATGATAAGAAACCTCGTTTAGAACCAAATTTCAGTTTTGACCTATGTCGTCTTGCTTGTTCTATATTTGATTATGTTGTTGAAGATTTTGATTCTTTAAAAGAAATAACTGAATCTGACCCAGTTGTTAAATTAATTGTTGAATGGTGTTTAGATGATAAAGGTGTTAATTTACTTTACAAGAATAATGGAGTAGAGAGATATCCTGATTTTAAATTATATAAAATGATTGCTAGATATGTTCATAATCACACACCACAGGCACAATTAGAGAGACCAGAATTCAATAATTTTTTAGTCAACAAAAAGGATATAGAATCCAATAAAAAAATACTCAATATTGATGATTTACCTGTTTTGGTATAGGGTATTATAAGCATTTCAATATTTAATTCAATAATAATAAATAATTTAATAATAACGAAATTATTTATTATTTTATACAACATTTTCTTTACACACCAGTAGAAAGAGTTTTTACTAATTCAACATATTTATGAAAATCATTTAAATAATCATAATTTTGAATTTCTTTTATGATATCATTTATTTTTTTATCATTACGAATAATTTTTAGTTCTTCTTTAATATGAAATACTCCAACCCCTCTATAATTTCCATGATTATAATATTTGAAACTAATATATCCATTATGGTTTAATAAAATGTAATAAATAGTTTTCCATACATCACCTGTCCAAGGCTCCCCATATTTCAAAATTCCATTTTCATAATAATGTTTTATTGGAATTCTTAATTGTTCATTATAACTTTGTGGTAATATATCATCTATCATAATTTTTCCTTCATCATTCAATACAGCTAAACTATTAATAAAATCATTTAAAACATATTCAGATTGATGCATTCCATCAATAAATATACAATCAAATCTTTTATTAGAGTCTGTCTCTTTTAAATAAATAAAATAATCATCTGATGTTTTTAACACTATTTTTGAATCATTTATTTTTGGATCAGGGTCAACACCTACTTTTGAAACAAAATGTGTATTTCTAAATGTGTAACCATATTCAACACCAATTTCTAAATATGAATCACTATTTTTACTGTTAGCATTAATTACTTCATGTCTAGAACCATAATTTGTATTAAAATCTACTTGTGGTAATTCTACTTCTATAAATTCAGTATCTTCACAATTCTTAATAATTAAATTGAAATACCTCTTCAAAATATTTCTAGGTGTATTATTTAAAACATAACACTTAAAATTACTATAACCATAATGGTCTAATAAATTACACAAATACTCTGGGCTATATCTATTATCTAAAACAACAAATTCATTTTTATCGTCTTTACATAATTCATCAATTCTTTCTTTAAACTTAACAAGAGCTTCTATACCTATAATACAATATTGTTTATTACAATCTGGATTAATAATAATGTTACAAAATTTATGTTCATAATTATCTCTTAACCATATTTGTGAATAACTATTTATATATTTTTCATCTTCATACGCATCTCTTTCTTTCATAACTTCATGGAAATTATATTTTTTATAAAACATAGGCATCAAATATTGTGGGCCAATTCTATTAATTTCAGCATTTCTAATTAGTGAAAAATTATTATTATTATCATTCATATACTGAATATAACCTAACTTAGATATACGAGCTACTTTTGTCTCAATCGCACTTCTCATAATTATTTCTTGGTCGTCATTTATAGGTAAATCCTCGCAATAACTTCCCATTTTCATTAATGTTTCACGTCTCCAAATTCTCGGATGATTAGGCATACAAACTAAATGACTCATTGTTATATTATTAATGTTTGGTGTATTTTCAACATAAACCCACTTTCCTCTTGATTTTACACAATGATAACCACAATAACCTTTACCAAAAAAATCTCCGTATTTATAATTTTCACCTTTCTCGGTTAAATGAGCATAATCCATATAAACAAACCCAACTTCATTATAACTTTCAAATACATTTGTAGCATCCTTTAATGTGTCTGGAAAAATTTCATCATCATGGTCCATCTCTAAAACATATTTACCTCTACATAAACTAATCGCTTCATTTTTTACATTTCCAATACTACCATTATTTTGAGACCTTCTATAAAGTCGTACTCTATTATCTTTTCCAAAATTATTTCTCAAAAAATTAAAATGATTATCATCTGGAGAATCATCCACTATGACCCATTCCCAATCTTTCATTTTTTGAGTTAAAAAACTATTATATGCTCTATGGATTTTATCATATGAATTGTAACATGTTGTAAATATAGAAAATGTTGGTCTTATTTCTTCTCTTAATCTTATAGAATTTTCTACAAAACGTGTTGTAAATAAATTATTTATCATACTAACAACTGTATTCTCATTTTCAACTGTATCTAACATGTTATCTATTTCATTATTATCTAAATGTAACCATTTATTTTTTATTATTCTCTCTGGTAATACATTATTTATGTTAATAACAAATTCATCCATAATACCATAAGTAAATAATATTTGATAGTTTGCATTGAATAAAGTGTTTAAATCATTCTCGTTTTCTACAATAAAAAAACTACACATAAACTTATCATTGTGCTTTTCTAAAAATGAATAAAATTTTTGGTATTTAGCTAATTTATATGTAATAACAAAAGGATATCTCATAATTAATATTTAATTTTATATCTTTATATCTTTTTTGAAATTAATAATTATTGAATTTAATTATATTTTATATTTTATTATAATAATATAAATAATATTAAACATTAGAATGAAACAAAATAATGATTTTGGATTTATTATTACACGACATGTTAATTCTGAAAAAACTAACTATTATTGGAATAATTGTGTAAAATGTATTAGAATTTTTTATCCAGACAAAAAAATTGTTATTATTGATGATAATAGTGATAAAAATTATGTTAAATCTTTTACTGATTATATTAATATTGAAATTATTGAATCTGAGTTCCCAAAAAGAGGTGAGTTATTACCTTTTATTTATTTTTTGAAAAACAAATATTTTGATAATGCTATTATATTACATGATAGTGTTTTTTTTCATAAAAGAATTAATTTTGAAAAATTAAACGTTCCTGTAATACCGTTGTGGCACTTTGATAGTAAAATAGACCCTGAAAAAAAGATGGACAACACTATTCGTATTGCTGCACATCTAAATAATTCTCTCGAAGTTATAAAAAAATTAAAGGATACATCAGATATTCTTAATTCTTTATTAATCAGTAGAATAGCAGATTATTGGGACGGTTGTTTTGGAGCTCAAATGTATATATCACATGATTTTTTAACATTAATAAATAATAAATATAAATTAACTAATTTATTACCAGCAATAACCTGTAGAAAAGATAGATGTGCTTTTGAAAGAATTATTGGAGCAATCATTTTTGCCGAATGTAAAGAATTAAAACGTACAAAATCATTACTAGGAAGCATTTTTACTTATTGTAAATGGGGTTACACATATGACCAATATATTAATGATATTTATTCTAAAAAAAAGGTAAATAACATTATTGTTAAAGTATGGACCGGTAGATAACATAAAATAATCTAAAAATTTGGGTCGCCTGTAAATACTGCTGGATTTTGTGGAATAGTCCCTCCTTCTTGAATTACTGGTTTTATTTGGTCTATGATAAAACCTCCAGTTACAACACTAAAATACACTAATAATGTGTCTCTTACTAATAATTTCAACGGTTTACTCTCTTTATCAATAAATCTCATTTCAATAAACTTAGCTAAAAGAAATACTACTGAAACTACGCCTGCTACAAAAAATATATTATCCATATTAAATTATATAATATATTTTCACAATCTTACTAAATGTTTTACGCAATTATATCTAAAATATTTCTAACGTACCTAAAATATTTCTAAAAAAATGATATATACAATAACCTATAAAACCATTATAAAAACCATTTAAAAAAGGTAAATATTTTTTAGGCGTTCTAGAATTATTCATAACAAAATAAATAACTAATAAAATTAACAAACTATATATTAAAAAATCATCACTAACTATATTATATAATATTCTTTTTATTATTAAAGGGTCGATATTCATTATAATATATATATATAATATTTGATTTTCTTTTTGTTTGTTTTATGTTTTATGTTTTATTCAACTTAACTCAAAACTTCAATATCATCTAATAATAAATCTGGTAATAATGATATTTCTGGCTCATCTATACTTGGAATATCTAAACTAACATTTTCATCCATTATTTGTAATCTATCACCACCTTCATCATCACTATTATCATCATCTGGATGTTTCATCTCACCTTTATACACTTGTTCTAATCTCTCAATTGTTTTTGGTGCTTCTATTGTTAATTCACTTCCATCTGAACTTTTAATTATATCTACATCATTGAAACTCAAACGACCACCACCCATCTTTATATTCTCTTTTTCTAATTCATCTACTTCCTTTTCTATTTTATTTTCTTTAATAGCCTCTTTAACGGTTTTCTCCAATTCTTCTCTCTCCTTTTCTTCTGGGTCTTCAATAATTTCTTCTTTTATTTCTTCTTTCACATCTTCTTCTATTGTTTCATCCATATAAGCTCTCAAAATTGATTCAACAGGAATACTTTCTCTTACTGAATTCAAAATACATTCTTGAACAATAATTTCTAATTCACGATGATGCTTTTGAATCTGTAATGGAGCAATATTTATCTCAAATAAATATACATTTTTATATATTTTTCTCGCTACATGAATGTAGGTTTTATGAATAAAATCATCTAACTTTGGTATATTAATATCAATCTTTTTTTGTTTATTTCCAGCACGAATAGCAGTTAATAATTTTAATTGAATTATATGAACACAAGTTACTAAATCTTGTAAATATCCACAACCACTTCTATCACATATTCTTTTTCTCTCATTCTCAATAATTGTTGGATTCCATTTTGGTATTCTTGTTAGGAAATTCTGAAAAGTCATTAAATACTTATCAGTTTCATCATTATCCTTACATAATTTGTATGCTTCATCAAAAATAGATTTCAAACCTTCAATAACAAGTGGAGTCATTATTGTTAATAGCCTTGAACACCATTCATTTTTTGATTCGTGGAGAGAACTAATATCAAAATCATTCATTTTAAATAAATGAGATATTTTCTAAATCTCTATCTAAACTTAAAAAAATAAAATTCAAAATAAATAATATTAATATTTTCTCATTTCTAAATTCTTTTTTTACTCTATTTAAAGTTATTAATATTTCATATCTTTTTTCTTCTGATATTTTTGAAAAATTATTATGGTTTTCTAATAGATTAATTATATCAATACCACTATACCCTTTTTCATATAATTTATTTGATAATTTTGTTAAATTACTATTTGTAGTGTTTTGTGCTATGCTTGATAGCTCTTTTTTTAACCAATCATTTCTTTTTGTATTTATTTCTTTCATATTAAATACTGATTCTAAATTGTGTTTATATAAATTTATCATATTCCCATTTTGTTCAGGTTCTGGAACATATATCTCACAAAATCTTGATAATATTGGTTTTAATAATTTATATTTATCCTCTACAATAATAAAAAAACGTGTTGTATGACTAAATAACTCAATACATCTACGTAATGCTGATTGTGCGTCCATTGTTAATTTATCAGCATTTAATAATATAATACTTTTAAAAACATCACCACCATTTGAATTTATATGGGTTTTCGCAAAAAATTTCAATTCTTCTCTTATAAATTTTATTCCTTTTCCGTGTGCACAATTTACATACATAACATAAGATTTAATTATTTCTTTGTTATTATTATAAATATTATTAACAAATTCATTTACTAATGTACTTTTTCCACTTCCACTTGGACCATGAAAAATTATATTTGGTATTTTATGAATAGATTGAAAATATTCTAATTTTTCTTTTATATCTGTATGAATTTTTAACATCACCGTGTTATAATTATTGATATTAATATTATTAATTATAACAGTTTTTTTATATTTTAATAAAACGAATATAATATTTTATTTCTCTCAATATAATTTATCTAATATGTGTTTTTTGATAAATTAATAATATGATCTACCAAACATTTGTAAAACAACTCATATGTTAAATTATTTTTGATTTTTTCTTTATCTAATGTTATTGGACAACCTCCCATTCTCATTTCTGATACATCAAATTTATTTATTTTACGTGTTAATGCTTTTGTAATTATTTCTTCTATTCTTCTCTCATCATCAGTATTTTTTTCTTTATAATGAAGATGTAAAGAGAGAAAACTGTTATTCATTCCCCAAAAAATACATTTATCTATTATTTTTTCAAAATCATTCGGTTCTAGAGTTCCCATTGTATCTGATAAACATATATTATCTATTTTATAATTCATATAATAATACATTATCTCGTCAACTATATAATCTATATCTAACTTTCCATTCACTGGGCATTCATTTATACATGAAATATACAATTTTATTTTAAAATTATTTGTTCCTTTTTTGTTTTGTAAATACTTTATTATTAACTTCAAATCTTCCTTTGTTTCATTTAAAGTTTTATTAATATTTTTCATTTGAAATCCGAATGAACAAGATGTTGTTAGAGAGAAATTCTTACAGAACAGAAAAATATCATTATGTTTATTTTCTAGTTCAACTAATTTTTCTAATGTAGGAACAAACAAATACAAATCTGGTTTAAGACCATTTCCCAATTGTGAATCATATAATTCTAAATATTTAAATAACTCTGGTGTATCTATAAAAATAGGCATCACTTTGGGTGAAACATATGAGCCTATTTCCATATGTTTGGGGTGATGAGTTTCTAAAATATTATAGTATATTTCCTTTTTTCTCTCTAAACAATATTTATCAATGTCTAATTTTCCAACTGTTTGAAGTCCATCGCGGAGAGAAACATCAAATACTTGGGGTTTCTTTAAAATCTCATTATATATATTTAAGTATTTGGAATCTGATTTCAAAAAATTTTTAAAACTTCTAATACAAGTAGGATAATTCAATTTATTCATTTTATAATATAAATAATTACCTATTTTTAAGTTATTTATATTTCATATTAATTCTATCTCTTTTCTTTCTTAATTTATCTATGTTTTTTTTCTAATTCTGTTATTTTTCTCTCTAACATATGAATTGTCCTTAATAGTAATTCATTATTTTTTATTATCTCCCTATCTATCTTATTATCTATTCCTGTATTAAAACTAACTATTATATTCTCTAATTCCACAACTTTTCTCTCCAATTCATTACATTTACAACACTCACAAGAATGATTTTCTTCTATTTCCAACATTTAAAAATCTTATAGTATAAAATATTTATAAATTATTTTTGATTAAATATTTTATTGTTTTATTATTTTCTCTCTAAACTGAAGTTGTTAAACTATGTGTATATGGATTATTCTTAAATGCCGATAAAATATCTGGATTTATTCTCTCACAACTAAAATTATCATCATAACTTTGTGGATATCTTATATTTCCATAATTTTCTTTCGCAGGTGGTGCTTTTATTACTGATGAAGGTGTAAAAAGTCTATTATTGTAACGGTCACAATCTTGTCTCGCACAATTTACATTCATTTGTTGATTAAATATTTGTGTTCCACCTTGATTTGGTCTATTATTTATTGTTTGTGATTTAATATCGTTATTATGTTGTCTATATGCGGCATCATAATTCATATCACCATAACCATTTGCAGCACCACCTACATTTCCTAATGTACTACAACTTGTCGTATCTCTTTGAGTCAAATCTGGTGATGTATAATTATTCACATAATGCCCTTCTTTTTGATTATTTATATTGAAATTTGTCTGATATTGTGTTGTTTCTCTTATTGTTGTTGGTAATATATCATTTGGATTATTCACATAACTTGATGGAACACTACTTCCACCATCACCATAAATTCTAACATTATTCACGACCTCTTCCTTTCTTGTTGGCTTCAAAAAATCCATTATTGGAGCTATTACTGCACCAATAGCACCTCCAAATCCACTTCTAAAAGTATCTGGTTGTTTCACTGTTGAACGATGATTATTATTATTTGTATAACTTTTTAACCAGCGGTTCTCTTCATCAATTGGAGCTCTACCTACAGCACTCGAGTGAGGAACATCACAAGTCATCGATTCTTTTCTCTTTGATTGCTCGTAACCACTTGGTACATAATTAGCAACACGGTCTGCTGGACCTGCTGGACCCATATAATCTACCTCACAATTTGGTCTTCTAATTACACCCATCTCTTGAATTGGTCTCAATGTCTCTCCTTTTTCTGCCCCAACAGTTGTGAATAAACGGTCTTGTGAATTAATATAAAATGTGTCTGGTGTATGTTTCTCAACACGACCAATAATTCCTGGGTTCTTTATATAAGAGTTCGCTGGGCCATCATGACCTTCTAAACTATACTCTAATTTTGGATTTGTTGCTACTCTTAATTGGTCTACTGTTTTTGGTAACCAACTATCACGAGATTCCATTCCTGAATTAAACCCACCACTTCCTGTTGTAGTATAACCTTGATTTAAACCTGGTCCTACATTTACTGTAGCAAATGGTTTTACATTGTTATTTCTCATTCCAGGATTAACGCGAGATTGATAAAAATCACTATTATTTGGTGTTCCATATGCCCATTGAACATTATCCTCTGGTTTAAATAATGGTGCTTGTTCTATTTTCTTTGTTACTTGAGAACCTGTACCAGCCATATTATCTAAAATTGATTCAGCTGTATTTGCGTGATAAGTATAACCTTTGATTTTTCCTCCAAAAAAAGGAACCATATTATTATGTTTAAATTGTTGTGAATCTAAATAATCACCTGTTAATGAATATACACCTTGAATTGTATCTCCTACACTTTTTCCTTTATTTACTTCATTTTCATAAACATTTTGATTAAAATATTTATCAGATGCTGCGTTTGGATTTATATATTGTTGAACGGTATCAATTAATTGACTATGATTAGATACTGGATAATTTGATGGAGGAATATTTGTATTTGGTAAATTGGAATTTTGTTTTGGTAATCCCATATTAGAGAAATTTTCTTGAGTTAGTTTTTCTTTTTTTGATTTTAATGCTGGGGCTTCACATGATTTATTTGGTTGATTTGATATAACATACATCCCTCCTAATGCTATTAAAGGTATTGCTAATTCCATATTATATTATAATATATATATAAATTATTATATTTTTTATTATTTGATTTTATTACCAAATAATAAATTAATCCTTTTAAATTGTCTTTGCCGGTTTTATATATTCACACATATTATTTGTATTACATAATGTTGGACCACCTACATAATTCCCTTTTAATCCCAAATTCGCTGGTAGCATATTTGCTCCATTTTCAAATTCACAAGGTTTCTCTCTAACAAAATAATCTTTTTCTAAAATTCTTGTGCTTAAATTATTTTGAAATGGAACACAAGTATTCTCCTGTGGGTTTAATTGTGGATAATACCAATCAACTTGTTCTAATCCACGTGCTGTCCAAGCAGGCATTACTGTTCTCGATTGTTCCGTAAATAAATTCTTACATGTTGGATATTGTATAGCCTCATTTGGAACATTGTACTTTTTATAATTATCTTCTGCTAAACAATCCCTTCTAGCTGCACTTCTATTAACACCCATCAAGTCACTTTCTAAATTTATTGTATTACTTCTTAAATTTGCTCCCCATTTTTGAATTATTATTTGAGGGTCTTCAATATAACAAGGGTTTGAACCATTTCCTGGAACATCTAACATATATCTTCCTGGACCAGTCGCTTGTTGTAATTGTTTTTTTGTTCTTGCTGGATCATAAAAAAATCTTGTATTCGACATATATTATTATTAGTTTATATTTTTATTATTTATTTTATTATATATTTTTTTTAATTTTTTATTTAAAAACAAAATACTTTATTTATAATTATACCCAATATATGGAACTCATTATTACCGAAAAAAAGGAACTACCAACTATTTGTTTAAATATGATTGTTAAAAATGAGAGTAAAATTATTACACGTCTCTTTGATTCTGTATTGAAGATTATTGATTGTTATTGTATTTGTGATACTGGTTCTACTGATAACACTGTTGAAGTTATTCAAAATTATTTTTCTGAAAAAAATATTCCTGGTAAAATTGTTTATGAACCATTTGTTAATTTTGAATATAACCGCAATTTTGCTTTAAAACAATGTGTCGGTATGTCTGATTATGTTTTATTAATTGATGCTGATATGATTTTAAGTATTAGAAATTTCACTAAGTCTGACTTAATCGGTTATGATTTTTTTACTTTTTTACAAGGTAATGAAAGCTTCTACTATGAAAATGTTAGAATTGTTAAAAATAATGGATTATATAACTACATTGGTGTAACACATGAATATGTTAATTCACCACCGGGTTCAATTAAAAAATTACTTAATAAAGACATTATTTTTATAAATGATATTGGAGATGGAGGGGCTAAAAATGATAAAAGTGAAAGAGACATTCGTTTGTTAACTGAAGCTATCAAAGAATTAACGGATAAGGGTATAAAAGATGGTATTGTTTTGCGTTATTATTTTTATTTGGCGAATACTTATCGTGATTCTGGTAAATTTGAACTAGCAATTGAAACTTATAGAAAAAGAGTTGAACTTGGAGGTTGGAGTGAAGAACAATACCATTGTTTATATAGTATTGGATTATGTTATAACGCATTAAAAGAAAAAGAAAAAGCTTTATTTTATTTCATGGAAGCACATGAAAAAAACCCACATCGTATTGAGAGTTTATATGAAATTATTTCTTATTATCGCGGATTAGGTAAATTTAAAATAGCATTACTGTATTATGAAATGGCTGTTAATATTTTACAAAATAACAAAGACACTCATATTAATAAGGATAGTTTCCTTTTTTTAAAAAATGATATTTATACTTGGAGATTATATAGTGAATTAATTTTTATTGGTTATTATGTTGGTATTAAACAAATTAATAAAAATATTGTGTGTACTTTAAATTTTTCTAATGATAATTGGAATTGTAATAACTGTATTTTTAATATGAAATTTTATCGTAACATTTTAAATCCTATTAAGAAAATTAATCTTACTCATACACATAATTTTAAATCTATTGATTATAATTTTGGTTCTGAAGCTGAATTCTTTTCTTCTTCTAGTTGTATTTTACCTATCAAAAATAGTTCTTGTTACCATTTTAATATTAGATTAGTTGATTATAAAATTGTTGATAATGGTAATTATTGCTATGTTAATAATAAAGTAAATACCTTAAATAAATACGTCACACTTGATTCTGATTTAAATATTTTACCATTTAATCAAAAAGTTTTTCATCAAGAAAATTATTCTAGAATATATAATGGTATTGAAGATATTAAAATATTTTATGATTCTTCAGAAGATAATATTAAATTTATTGGAACAGGTTATCATCAAAATAATAAAATTGGTATTGTTTCTGGTATTTATAATACTACTGGAATTAATGATACTTTAGTTCCTATTGAGATTAAACCTTCTTTTTCTAATAATGAATGTGAAAAGAATTGGGTGTTTTTTGATTATAATGGTGAAATGAGAGTTGTTTATAAATGGTCGCCTATTGAGATTTGTAAAATTGATTATAATAATGGAAGTCTTAACTTAATTGAGAGAAAAACTGATTTACCTGGTATTTTCAAGTTTATCAGAGGTTCTACTTGCGGATTTTCATATAAAAACGAAATTTGGTTTATTGGACACATTGTTTCATATGAGTCCCCTAGATTTTATTATCATATTATGATGGTTTTTGATAAACAAATGAATTTAATTAGATATAGTGCACCATTTAATTTTGATAATATTAATATTGAATTTTGTGTTGGTTTGGTTGTTGAAGATGAACGTGTAATTGTTCCTTATAGTACTATGGATAAGACAACATTTATTGGTGTTTATGGTAAAAAATATATTGATGAAAATGTGTTAGTATACACACCAACTACATCTTTTGATTAATAATAATATAAATATATAAAGAATGAATGAATGATAATATAATTTTTGAATTTTATATTATTATTTGTTTTAAAATTTAAGGTTTATAATAAACGATAAATGTGTTTGAGTCATAATAAAAACTACCTGCCGTTGCACCTGATAAATCTAAATAATTAAATGTTGATGTTGCACCGGTATAACCACTATAAGAAGTAGGAGGGGCATATGTTCCAGTTGAGCCAGTGGCTCCAGTAGCACCTGTTAAACCAGCAGCACCAGCAGCACCAGCAGCACCATCAGCACCAGTGGCTCCAGTAGCACCAGTGGCACCTGTTAAACCAGCAGCACCAGCAGCACCAGCAGCACCATCAGCACCAGTGGCTCCAGTAGCACCTGTTAAACCAGCAGCACCAGCAGCACCAGTAGCACCAGTAGAACCAGTGGCACCAGTAGAACCAGTGGCACCAGTAGAACCAGTAGCACCTGTAGAACCTGTAGAACCAGTTGCTCCAGTGGCACCAGTTGTTCCTGTTGAACCTGTAGCACCAGTTTCACCAGTAGAACCTGTAGCACCAGTGGCACCAGTTGAGCCTGTAGCACCAGTTGCTCCGGTTGCTCCAGTTGGTCCATCAATACCATCCAAATTAACTACAGCTGGTAAAGCTATTTGAGTTGATGTCCAAGTACCAACAATATTAGCAATCTGGTCTACTACCATGTAACCAGTTAAATTATTATATTGATTCACTCTACCTTCAAACGAGTATTGTGTTGGGTTTGCTTGATTAGTTACTACTACTGAATTACCTATAATGTATGGAAGACCTGGAGAAACTGTAAAATTAACTGTTGAACCTAATACAGGTATAGTTGATATATTTGATGTTGATGTAGTAAATGAAACACCATTAGCTCCAGTAGCACCAGTAGAGCCTGTAGAACCAGTTGATCCAGTAGCACCAGTAGCACCAGTAGCACCTGTTGTTCCTAAATCACCACAAGGAGCAAAAGAAACTGTTATATCAGAATCTAAACTAATAGTTCCATTACTACCAATACAGGTTACAGGGACATAAAATGGTGTTTGACCAATTACTATACCTGTAATAGAAAAAATTTTGTAATTTAAAGAGTTTGTTTTATCGCTAATTCTTAATTGACCTTTTACAGTTACATTGGTAGTAGTGTTAAATGAATTAATCCAAGCTCCAGCTTCACCTCCTTGAGCATCCTTTTTGTTCATATACAAATATCCTTGAAAACCAATTGATACATATGCAAATGCTGTGCTACATGCTAATTGACCATCAGTTAATGTTGTTGTGCTTCCTTTATAAGTATATAGTAAAGTACTTCCTCCAAAGTTACCTTGACTCATCTATTATATTTAAATATAATATTATAATTATCACTAAATTAATAATAATAAAAATGCTAAACTAAGGTATTGGATAAGGGCGTTGATTTTTTTCTATAACAAGTGGTTCTGGTATATAGGTTGGTTCTGATTCAAAAACATTAGCCATTTTTAATACTTTCAATTCAGGTGTTAAACAAGAAGCAGGATTTACTAAATTTGTTGAATTAATCCCATATAAAAAAGTCTCTATATCAACAGCATTATTAGATAATTGATTCCAAGGAACCTGTCCAGGTAATAATCCATTTCCTGGAAGTCTTGTATCAAATGCCGCACCATAAGAAGCATTAGGATAAGCTAGATAATTTCTTGATTCTGTATAAGACCTTTGTTGTAAACAATAATTTCCTGGTGTATTTTTATTTCTTGTTGAAGCCATATCTATCTATTATATATTATATATATTATTCCAAAATAATTATATATAATAATACAAACTAATTTGTAATTTATTAATTATTAATTATTAATTATTAATTATTAATTATTAATTATTATCTTATAATTTCATAGCTGTTTCTATTTCTCTAATTAAATCCTTTCTAATATCTTCTGAATTAACACTAAAACTTTCCTTAATATATTTATGAAACAAATGCAAAGAATCATAACTAAACAAACAGCAAAATAACATAAATTTATCCACATATGTTCCGCAATAAACACTATTTCTTATTTTTTCCATTAATTCAAGTAATAACACATCTTTATCCATTTTACACCATAAATTTTCCATTCGTTCATTAATAATTCCACCTGTAAACTGGTCACAATAAAAAATCTTTAAAAATTCGTGATTATATAAATTAAAACAAATATCTTCAACATCCTGTTCAGAATATTCATTTTCATCATTTTTATACTGATTTTCACCATTTTTAATTTTTTCCTTCAAATCTTTTTCAATACTAGCATACTTTACATCAAAATTTAAATCATAAATATTTTCAAGAGGACTAATAAATTCCATTTATCACTGTTACTCTATAATATTAAAGTAATATTTAAATCATTATTTTTAAATATTATTTATTTTCTTTTATTTTATTTTATTTAATGTTTGAAATTTTCGCTATCACGAGCCAATTCGCGAGAAGGTAATCCACCTCTAACCCAACCTTCAGAAGCGACACCTTCAACACAATAAGCAGGATTAGTCATTCTTTCTCTCACATCACCAATTAAAGGAGTTGTTTGATATCCAATATAACTGCGTTCATTAATTTTTGTTACACTCTTTTTATTAGTTCCTGTTTCTCCTTGTTGGATTTGAGCTTCAACAACAGGGTCAACAGCACCTCTTCCTAAAAATGGAACAGTAGCAAAAGGGCGGTGAAATAAATCAATACGAGATTTTGGATGTGTTTGAATAGTTCCGATTAAAAGCTTTGAGTTTGTTTCAATATTACAACCACCAGCACCTACATTAAAACCGCCTTTGTAATTAATACAAGGTTGGGTTGTGGCTAAAGCAATAGGATTTTTCATTGAACAATCATTTGCGAAATAATTTTGAAGCATATAATTACAAGCATGAACAGATTGTATAGTTTCTTGGTCTACGCAACAATTATCTGTGCCTATTCTAGCCATATTATTAAATGTGTAATCTGAGACATGAGCCATTTATTTATATATATTATACATTATTTTTTATAATTTTTAAATTTAATATTTAAATTCACTAATAAATAAATACTAAATAACATTTTTTATACATACATTTATTAAACCAAATATTACACTTAATATAGTGTATAACGAACATTGTCCTTCAGCCTCATCAATGCCCCTTCAGCATTATCTTCCTTAGCACTATACATATCACCATATAAGAAATTCATAAATGCACCTTGGTCATTCGCAACCTTAGTATTTGGTGTTGCGTTCCAAACTCTCAAAGAATTATCCAAATAAAAATTATCAGTAAGACTACTAAATAATTGTTTATTAGTGTTTTTAATACCAGGATTGAGGTATTGCACCATTCTTTTAGTATTTTTTGTGATATCTTCATCAACATCAACATTAAAAGAAGGTGGTGCTGCTTTTCTATTAGGTTCATCCATAATATCGGTTAAAAGAACATTACTAAATGGGTTCTTTTTTGTTCCAATTTTGAATTCCGATTTTAAAAAAGTGTCTAAATTTTCTGGATTAATAATTTTCTCTCCGCCAGTAGGAGCAGCTAACTGTGAATCATCCCCAATAGTTACACCACCATTCCCACTTTTAAAACCTTCACTAACAGGCATTACTTGTGCTATAATTTTATTTTTCTTATTTTGATACAAAACTAATATAACAGCAATAGTAATAACTCCAACTAATAATATTTTTGTTGAACCTGTTAAAATAAATCCTAAAATTGTTAATAATATTATTAATCTTGTTATAGCATTTAATTTTGCTTCAAAACACATTGCTTTTACTGGCCACAAATCAAAAACATGGTCTTTATTTAATAAAATTGTTGGATCATTTATCCAAATTATTGTATTTGTTGAAGACATTTATATTATTGTATATATATATTATTGTATATATATTTTTGAATAATTATACAATTATATATTTGTATATTGTGTAAAAATACTTAAATATAAATAATTATATTAAAGTATTGTTATAGTTATAAATGATTTTTGATATTGTTTCTTTTATTTACGGTGCTTATTGTGTAACATATATAATAGGTATTTATTTCTTTTATCTTCTATATAATTATGAATTTGTAGGATTTCCTAGAACTATATCAGTTGACTAAATTATTTTTTATTTTTATTTCTTCTTCTTTTTCTTCTTTTCGGCATTAGAAGAAACAGAATCTATTATTGGTTGTTGTGACGGTGGTTTTGCTCCTCTTGGAGTTCTTTCTACTTTTTCACCTGTGCTAAAAATCTTTACTAATTCTTCATCAGACATTCCCAAATTAGGTTGTTGATTTAATGTAGATGTTGTTGACGCATTTTTATCATCTAATTTTTGTTTCATTCTTTCTTTCATTTGAGCAACTTTCATTGATTGTTTTAATTGCGATTCCATAGCACCAAAATTCATTTTTGCACCCTTAGGCATCATTCCACTCATTCCCATTTTATTCAACATTTCCTGCATATTTCCCATTCCAGGCATAGATTTCATTTTATTCATCATTTCAGTTGCTTCTGCTATAATTTCGCTTTCCTTTATTTCACCTGATTTAATTTTTGATTCTAATTTGTTACCAACATTTTTAACTAATCCCATTAATTTTCCAGGATTCTTAAAAAGTTTACCAAATACACTCTTAACGTCAGATGTATTATCCATATCCAAATTCAATTCTTCTGCTGTTTCTTCTGCGATTTCTTTAGCAAGAGTTCCTAACTTACCATTCATCATTCCAGTAATATGTTTATGAATATCTTCTGGGTTAGGCATATTTTCCATATTTAATCCCATAGTTTCTCTCATTTGTTCAGCTTGCGCTTCAAAATCAATACCCCCATCTGCATTTTCACCTCCATTTTGTGTAGCACTATCAAATACTTTTTGCATTTGCTCCATTGTATCTTCTAATTTACTTTTAAACTCATCTTCGCTAATACAATCAAATAATTTAGCGGTGTCTCCAAAAGATTCTTTATTATCAACACTACCAACAATAGTGAACATAATTAATTGTAAATATTTCCAAATAGTTTCACGAGTTTTTTGGCTAATATCGCAAGTCCATAAACTTTTAAAATGAATTTGTGGTAAAAATTCAGTATCTACTTCACTATCTTCTTTAAAAATATCTTCATTTTGGTATAATATATCAAAAAATCTTGGCGGATATTTTTTTAAACAATGTTGAAAAACAGTATTTACATTTTTTGTGCGTGTTTCTTTAAATACTTTTTCTCTCTGTGAAACATCCTCCATATCTCCAAAATGTGATTCTTCTTTCCACCACTTATCAATAAAAGGAATATATTCTGGGAATGTAACTTTTAGGTCATTTACTAAATCAGTAACAATTTTCTCGAACTCTTCTGGAACTTCTTTGATTTCGTTAGAATGCTTTTTATTACTTTCTTTTTTAGACATATTATATGATTTATATAAAAATATTTGTTTAAATCAAACTAAATTCAAATTATATTTTTATTAATTATTAAATTAAAAATTATTATTTTATACAAATAATATAATATAGTATAACCTAAGAATAAGAGAATGGATTTTATGAATAATCAATATAATTCAGAATTTATGGATGTTATAAATGTGTTTAAAAAATATTTTGATTCAAAATTGTTTTTTATTGAATCACATAAAAACTATTTTTATGTTTATTATAAATATCCTGGATTTAATGAACAAAATTTTAATAATGGTTCAGAATGTCTTAAAGTTAAAATATATCAAGACCCTTATGATTTAAATAGTCCAGAAAAAATATATATAAAACAATTGAAATATGTACAGCCTAATATATGTAAAATTAGTGGTTCTGAACTGTTATATAAAATTTATATGATTGGTAAAGAACTTAATATGAATATTGTTATTGAGAGTGATGATGCTGTTAAAAGATATTTTGCTAGAAAAGATTCTAAAGCACAATGTTCTATAAACCTAGCTGATTACAATATTTTATTAAAAGGTATGAGTTGGTATAATCAATTTGGTTATTTTACTGAAGACCATGAAGAACAATCTGAAACGAATGAAGATATTCGTAATCAAACTATATCTGAATATTTTAATGATAGTTATGAAAAAATCAATAATATAATTAACACTCTTAATCAAATGGACCCAAATGCTAAATTAACATTTGAAACTCCTATAAAAGATGTAGTAAAAGTAATTGATGTTCTTAAAAGAAAAGAAGAAAATCAATTATTTTGCGACTCACCATTAATACTTATTATTCGTGAGATATTAATGATGCATAAAATTGAATACAATGATGAAGATTTGGAATTAGAAATTAACGACTCATACGTTCATGAAATTTATAACAATTTATCCAAAAAATTGAAAATGACCACTGGTGGCCGTAATCGTAAACATCGTAAGACAAATAGAAAACATAAAAAATCTTATGGTAAACCGAAAAAAAGGCACTACACGAAATCTAAAAAACGCATTTAACTATTACTAGTGCTAATATTACTAATAATTAAATAGTTATTTTATTATTTTATTATTTTATCCATCTATTATATAACACACTATTTATCCTAATGAACTCTGCATATAGTTATAATCATAGTTTATTTAATGAACAACTAAATACATTTAAAAGATATTTTAATCCAAAGTTGTTTTATATAGATGGCTATAGAAACAACATACACATTTATTATAGATACCCGAATTTCAATGAAAATGATTATAAAACCGATTCAGAATGTGTAAAAATAACAATAGAGAAAAATGAATTTAATGAAACAAAAATGATATTACATAATTTAAAATTCCTTCAACCAAATATATGCAAAATTAGCGGAGTAGAATTATTATACCTCTTATATAAAGTAGCCAAGGAATTGAAAACAAATATTATTGTAGACGATGACCAATCTTTTAAATATTTCTATGTTAAACCAGGCTCAAATCTTTCTTGTGGTTTTCTTTTAGCCAATTACAATATTTTACTAAATGGCGAAAGTTGGTATAACAAACATGGGTATTATAATGAAAGTCATGAAAAAGAACTAGAATATAATGAAAATGTCCGTTCTATGACTATTAGCGAATATTTTGATGACAAGAGTATTACCATCGACAAAATACTAAATTATTTGAATGACAAGGATGAAACCGCTCGTCTAACATTTGAAACCCCTATTTCTGATGTAATGAAAGTAGTAGACAAAATACTGCGGAAAATGGAAAAAAATGGACCCATTTTTTGTGATGAACCTATTATAACAATAATTCAAATTATTATTGCAAAAAGCAAAATAGACTACACTAATGTAGACCTCGAATTAGATATTGAAGACCCTGATGTGGATGCTATATACGAAAATCTCGGTAAAAAATTGATTTTTACAAAGGGTGGCAAACGTAAAACAACTAAAATGAAAAATAAAAAACGCGCGACTCGTAAGCTGAAAAAAAGGAACCATAGAAAATCTCGCCGCATTTAAATAACAAATTTTTACTTATTTTGCATTTCATATAAAGTAGCTAATTTTGTTAAATTTTGAATATATTTCATTGTCTTTGCTTGGTTTTCTGGAGTCATCTGTCTAACTGGTTGTCTTAAACGGTCAATTGCTTCCATAATTTTTCCAGCATTATCAGTATTCGATAAATCTTGTGTATAATCTTTATTTAAAAAGAATTCAATATTACCATCTTCAATAACAGAACGATATTTGCCTACAACATAAGTGTTCCAAATTTTAACAATTAGCTTGGGATTAGCCTTTCTAATAGTTGAAAATGAATTTTTTGCGGTTAAAATATCTGGATCATCAGGAAATACATTATGAATATCATTAACAAATTCAGTAAAATGGTCATTAAAAGCAGTTAATAAGGTTGGTGTAGTCATTTAAATCTATAGTATTATTATTTAATAATATTTTTTTAAATAGTAATTGTTATTAATTAATATTTATTTGTATTATTAATTAATTATTGTATTTTTGTTTTATTTTATTTTGTTTTTATTTTTATATTTTTACTATTTTCCAGTAGCGATTATTTAAAAATGATGCTAAACCAATCATAACATCTAATAGCAATA